>JACCDV010560008.1_pt1 | contig 37463 bp, 77 predicted proteins | sample 7446131 | NCBI WGS metagenome assembly JACCDV01 (sample SAMN15323448, study PRJNA562643) | freshwater metagenome | isolation source: river surface water | place: USA:Blue River Watershed | collected 2017-08-17
AGTTTCCATATTTACATTCAATATGAAGATATGCCCGAAGATGATCTATATGATTGTCGGTTTAAATTTGAAATTTCTGATATTAAAACCAATGATGTTGTTACCGCAGAAGAATTATTTGAAAAATTTCATGAATATATTAAGTTTGATAACAAACAAAAAAACATCATTGCATATCACCCTGAATTAATACTGGAATGGCTTAGTGATGTTGTATCAGCACTAAACCGCCGTATTACAAAAACAGAAATTAAAAATAGTGATTTTGATGATTTTAATTTTAATAGTTTTTATAAAAGTGACAATAAGTTATTTGCATCTTTTCGCAATAAATCCAATCAAGATTTAACAATTGATTTTGATAGTATGAAAGTGAAATATAATTATTCAAATGAAAATAATGTCATTATTGATCATGAATTATTTATTAAAGAAAAAACAAGCTTTATTGATGTTGACTCAATCAAAAAACTTTATGGAATTGAAAAATGATTATTTTTGAACTACTATTCGCTTTATTCTTATGTGTTGTTGCAGTATATCTAATTCAATGGGTAATTGCTTCTGTTTGGGCAACATATGTACAAAAGGTTCTTATGTTCCGTGTTTATGAATTTATGTATAATGAATTTGAAGACATTAAACAAAAAATTCCATTATCATCTTTCAATGCATCCAGTACGAATTTATATGAAATAAAACAGTTTCTTATGCTCAATAAGTTTACTGATAAAACATATTATAGTGACTATGAATTATATAAATTAGTTAAAACCATCCGTTCCGAATTAGATTATATTAATAACTTGAGTACAAATGATTATAGTGAAATCGGCTATCTATTCGAAATTGGAAACAAAAACTTAATTAAAATTAAAAAGATGGAACGGTTCAGCTTTTATAAAAAATATGTGACTGATACCTACCAACTTGCTATTTTAGATTGTATTACTATTGATAGTAAATATAAGCCTGTCACTAAAAACAGTTCAGAACAAACAGGAAATACAGCTATTTCAAGTGATGGTACTGATGTTATTAATCAATATATTAAAAGGGAGTAGTTATTCAAATGCCAATAGAGTTGAAAGTATTTTGTACTGGTATTGTTCTAGCACTCATAATTGCTTATTTAATTGTACTATCTAAAAGATTTATACTCATTAAACGTTCAAAATATTTGTATAATGTCGGGGTAATCAGAAATATTAATAATAATTCTATTTCACTATTTAATATCTTCACTAAACAATTTGAAATCAATTATTGTATTGATACATTTAAAAATATCAATAATATTAAAACTATTGAATTTAGAGGTTTATATTTAGTTAGATGGCGTGATTATTCTTATAAGTATATGAAGATTGCAGAGTTTAAATTAGACCTAAAGAAAATATATAATGAAGTTAAATCAAATGAATTAATTTATTATTTAATTACAAAGTATATGTATGATGAACATAAATTAATTAAAATGTTAGTTGAAGATTCTAAGTTAATTTTTAATGATCAATATTATGTTGGCGTTGCAGAAAGGCTAGAAAAAATTATTACTGATGAAGATGATAGAGCTGTTCTTTTAGAATATTTGGATGATATTAAAGAAACAGTTTATGACCCAAATAAAGGTATTTCTGAACGCCGTGCCAGTAAATATAGAACACCACAAAAATCCAAAGTAGATAGTGATAGTGATGGTTATAATATTATTAACCAATATATTAAAAAGGAGTGATGTATGAAGTATGATGTTATTGAATATTTAAACCTTGATCATAAACGTAATGTATATGTCGTTGGAGATATTCATGGATGTTATGATGAGCTTATGCAAAAACTCAAAGAAATCGAATTTGATTTTGAACAGGACTTACTATTGTCTGTAGGTGACTTAACAGACCGTGGAAAGAAAAATGAAGAATGTGTATTGCTTATTGGTCAACCGTGGTTTAAATCCGTGCGTGGAAATCATGAACAAACTGCTATTGATGGATATTATGATATAGATGTGATGAATAGCCACATTAAAAAAGGTAACGGCGGTGCATGGTTCTATGTGCTTCCTGATGCAATTAAACGCTTTATTATATCAGAATTTGATAAGTTGCCGTTAGCTTTAGAAGTTCAATACAAAGGTAAAACCTACGGCGTGGCTCACGCCGAAATACCTTATGATGACTGGAATGTATTCAAAGAAAACCTAATTCAAAATACACTTATGCCTGAAACAGGTAAAACTACACGTGATGCAACTATGCGTAATAGAAATAACTTTAGAAAAGATTATGTGTGGATTAATAACATTGATAAAGTTTATCTAGGTCATTCAGTCAGTAAAGGTATTAAACTTGTTGGTAACTGTTCTTATATTGACACTGGTGCAGTTTTCGGAAGATACCTTACTATTATTAAATTAGGAGATTAATTAATGGATTCAAATAGTGATGATATTCAACTTATTAAAAAGGTCGTGGATGATTATTTAGATAGATCAAAATTCATTGATTTTCTAAACTCAATTAAACTTGTCACGCTTGTAGAAGTAGATAAACCAGTAACACCACATAGCCTTGTTTATGATTATGCTATTAATGCGTATAACAATGATAGAAGACATTTGATGGTAGATACTTATAATTCAGTACCTTTTGAATGTAATAATGATAACGATTTATATGTTTTAAATGCTATATTGCGCCGTGACCTTAAATCTAACTTATTTGAAATTACAGGTATTCGACTTAATAATGAATCTAAGTTTGTTAATTGTATCAGTAGAAATTATAATATTCACTTTAGATTTTATGACATATTAGGTGAATCTCCATTTAAAATTATTCATAGATATGTGAGGGATGAAAATAGTAAGTTTGAAAATGTATTTGATGAAAATGATTTTTATGTAAGTGTTTATAGATATATTGTTAGAGTAAAAAACCGAATATATGGAGAAAATAATGACATATCACGATAAAGAATGTATTAGTAGTAAATCAATTACAAAATACTATTATAGTCTTGATTGTCCACTTTGGGAGAATATTAAATTTATCAATGATAATATTATTAAATTCGATGATCTAATTTCATTGTATACAGATCAATTAGAACAAAGACTTAAAATGAATATAAAAGTTAAAAACGTTTCATTAGAAATTCCATATAGTGCATTCTCTATTGGTGATAGTCGTTATATTGTTAATATACTTGATGATATTCTACGGGACAATCAAAATTTTTTACCAATGTTTAACTCATATATGCATTATCATTATGACCTAGTATTTATTTATATATCTAAGTTTGAACTTTCAACTGACTTAAAATTTATTAATGTTGATTTTAGTTATTGGGATTCATATAGATTTAATAAAAAAGGTGAGCCAATTGAATTTAATAATATTATGAATACGTTAGATAATATTTCAAAATTAAAATAAAATTAATTTAAAAAGTTATTGATTTAATTGAATTAAAATGGTCAATAAATGGTGTGTGAAATATAGTCAAAAAACTGATATTATTTTGCACTTTAAATACATGATTCTTTCATTTTACGCCGTGAAAAAAGGAATTAAAATTAAAATAAATAGGAGAACAAACAAATGAGTACAAAGAAATATATTTTAAGTGTTGAATCATGCTTAGATTGGGATGATAGTGAACAAGCATATAATGTATTGGGTTCATTCACTACAGAAGATGAACTAATTGAACTATTAGAATCATTTTGGTTCTATTCATATCAAGAAGAATTAACTGAGCCAGTTGTAAAAGGTATTTTAGAATCTATTGATGAACAAGATGAAGAAGGCGAATGGGGACGGTTTACTATTGTTGAACCTGAAGATATTGTTGATTCAGGCTCATATGCCACACGATTTACATTCCAATTAACATTTGACTGATAAGGGGTAATTATATGAATGCACGGCGCAATAATAAACGGTTGAAATTATTACTTACTATATTAGGTTTATTATTACTATCTATTGTATATAAGGTATGTGCATTTGATTATAACTATGATTCAATGCAACTATTATTCACAATGATTATTGCAATGGGTAATACATTTACATTGATGGTAATAATTTATATATTGAATGATGTAATACAATGGAATAAGGACTAAGGGGATTTATAAGTGAGCGAATTTAATTTGAGGGTTGAATCATGCTTAGATTGGGATGATTCAAATTTAAAGCATGAAAATTTAGGTGTTTTTGATGCATCAAAAGAAACAACATTAAAGACCTTAATTGATGGGTATTGGAAATACAATGGACAGGAAATTATGACTACACATGTTGTAAAAGGTATTTTAGAATCTATTAATGAACATGATGCATGGAAATGGGGACGGTTTACTATTGTTGATTTATCTGAGCCTGAATACTATAAAGAGCGGTTTACCTTTATTATTGGATGAAATCAATGAAGTTATCAAATAGATTATCTAATGTTGATGGTATAGAAAATGATATGGATATATGTAGGCTAATTATACTTGAAATGAAACGTGCATATGATGGATATGATTATTTTCAATGTGACAATAAATTAGAATATACGTGCTTAGTAAACTATCTTGATTTAGACCTGAATGTACTTGTATTAGAATATCCAGTAACTGTTAAAGTTTACTTTGATCATAGTAAAGGATGTAGACAATTAACAAGTACATTATTACATGGGGAATTAACAATTGAGTAGTGAAATAGTAAGACCTGAAATTTTAGAAATTGTTGAAATGATGAATGAGTATCCAAATAAAGGAACTAGGTTAGGAGCATCATCAAGAAATGAAATCAGGATTAATTTGCGCACGGCGTTTGAGCATTCAAAAGAAATAGCAAGTAAATTGCCAACAAGAAATATTAAACCTGCTAAACGCCGTGTTAGTAGTATGAGCTATGACCCTAAGATAGGATGATTATTTATGCAGATAGATTTACACTTACTTATCAAATCAATGATAATAAACAGTATAAGCAAAAGTGATATATATGATTGTTTAACCTATTATGAATATCTAACTGGTTACAATTTAAGTGAAGAAGATGAAGAAGAACTTTTTAACTATTTGAATGTACTAAGTGGCTTTCACAATCCTTATTTATATATTGATGCTTATGGTATACATATGAAAGATGTTGAGTTATAGCTATGAAAGAAATGAGCCTAGCATACTACTTTATATTTATTATGATATGATTTAGAAGAATATACAAAATTATGGGAGAATTGCGTAATGACAAATGATGAATTAAATAAGCAGTGCAAATTTTTATTTAAATTATATAATGGAAACTTTTACAATCAAGAATTTATTTCCAAGATTAAAGAGATATTGCCAATGGGATATGATATAGACCACGGCGAACAGTTATTTAAAATTTTAAAATATATTGATCAAATTAATGCTAATGACAAATATACCTTGTATGGTAATACAGTTACATTTAATGAGCTATTATCACGGTTGTTTATATCATGTTATAAGAAATATCTTAATGAACCTATTGTATATAAGGTAATGGATTTCGAGTCATTAAACATTGTTACATTCAAATCAGGTATTAAATCATTGAGTGATGTAGCGCCGTGGGATAATGAAAAATTGAATAATAAGCCAATGATCAATAATACATCTATTTATATGTATGGAACAGTATATTCAAAAGACTATTATATTACATTTGATAATAAAACTTTTCCAATTCGTCTTTATGATTTGAAAAATGTATTTGTAAATGATTCATTTAGTGTTGTTACTTATGAGGATGGGGACAGCACTAAGCATAATGTACATAGTATAGAAATTGTTGAAGATTACCGTACACGACATATTTTGAATATCTATTACAAAGACACGGCGGAATACTCAAGTATTGTAGATATTGAAGTAATAAGGAATATTGATAATGTATAATAAACCCGTTAATTCATGGAAACCTAATTCATGGTTACAAAACGTAGAAGGCGTTAAGCCATTAGTACCAACACGTGAAGAACTGGAACATTTCAAGAATACTAATACTATTTTTAAAGAATATGTTTTTGAAGAAATGAAAAATGGTTATAATGTTACAAAATATCATAAAGACGGCAAGTATATAGTATTAGTTTTATATAGTTTTGGTGAGATTTTTTCATTGGTTACAAGAAAGGAACTTGACAGCTTAGAAGAATGTGAAAAGTTATATCAATATGTTTTGAGTTGTGATAATTTTGTTTGTTTTACGGATGATTAAATGATTGATGAAAAATTTAAAAATAAATTGAATGAGCTAGTTGAATTTGGTTTTGTTTGATGTTATGCTGTATCCATATTAAATTTATTCTAATTGGAATTAATTATGACTACACAAAAAGTTGATCTTTACGCTACTAATGAAAAGTTTGAAGCCTTATGGGAACAGTTCTGTAATGTTCATGGTGAAAACAATCACAACAAAAATACAATGATGTGGTTTTTCAACATTGCATTAAATGATACTACTACAAAACCACAAGACCGCGAAGTTAAGTTTGAAAATCTACACGCTCAATTTTGCAATGCATACGGCGATAGCCACAATAAAGAAACAATGCAATGGTTTTTCAATAGTGGTTATACAGCTCAACCAGTTAAAACGGATGAGTATAAAGAACACATGCGTATCCGTAAAGAAAAGTTTGATAAAGAATGGAATAAATTTTGTGCAGTATATGGTGATGATCATAACAAAAATGCAATGCGCTACTTCTTTGTATTGGGATACCAAGACCAATATCTTGAAGTGTTAAATCTTAAAGAAATTATTGACGAAATGAAGGAATTAGAAAATGGATAAAGATGTATTTGGTAATGATGTATGTAAACTTTTATTTATTACATACAAAGGGGATTTTGAAAATAAAGATTTCATTTCCGCCGTGCGTAAAATGCGTGCGCATTTTGAAGAATATGTACGAAATATTTATGAAGTTGTAGAAGACATTCCTTTGTTCTTATATATTGATTATTTGGATATGTACGAAAATGAAGGTGATATTTATACACGGGAATTTGATGAATTAGGCATCACTGATAAAAAAGAAATTCTTAAACGTATTATTGAAAAGTGTGTAAACAAGTACGCACTACCTTAAAATAAATGTATGGTGCTTTGTGTGCCATACAATCATTTCATATAAGAGGAAATCATGCATTTATTGCCATATAGAAAATGGGATAAACAATATATGCAAGTAGGCAATTGCTATAAGGTTTTATTTAATCATATTAATGCTACTTGGCAATATATCTATATATCAAACGTTGAAAAGTATTACTTAAATTATAGATATGATTATATTGTTGGAGAAATGCAAGGTCATCATAAACATGGTCGTGTAGTGGCGTGCTGTGGCTCATATTGGAATACTGGATGGAGTAGTTCTAAACTTCATGCAATTAAAGATGCTATTATTATACGTGTGGACGATTCTGAAAATGAATTATTGCGCCGTGTACTTAGTAGGCGTTTATAAGTATGCGTTACTATTAAATCATTGATTGTTATATATTATTTTTGATAATTATTTGATTTTTGTAATAGTAACGCATATGCGTTACACAAGAAAAGGAGCGTTACTATTATTAAAAGATCAATCAAAGAAATAAATTATTTATGTGAACATTTATACTTCTGTTATACTGGCGACTTTAAAAATAAAAAATTCATTCAAGATATTATTAAATTAAGAAATTATTTTATTGAAAAAGAAAAACTTAAAAATTACTTTGATCAGATTCCATTATTTGCTTATGCAGAAATTCATAATGATATTGAAACAGACCACGGCGTTTATAATGTGGTTTTTAGTCATACCAAAAATAAAGAAGATAAATTAAAAATACTAGAAAAAGATTGTGATAATCTTTATAAACAAAGGTGAATATAAGTGCATTTTGATAATACAAAATCAGAAATTATTAATTTTATTAAAAATATTAATGCAGTTGAATATGGCAAATTTGATACATTTGAAGAATCATACCAATCAAAATATTATGACACAAAATACTATGTTGTGACGGTTAATACTAGAGATAAACATGATCATATTACATTCACCATAACCAGTGATTATTCATTAAACAAATTAAACGAAGTTAAAGATTTGTGTATTAATCATATAAAAAATTATAAATTAAAGAAAAGGAATTAAGATGGCAAAAGTTGAATATTTAGTTGTAGATGATGATGTACGTGTTTTTGCAGTGGGTGATATTCATGGTGAATATACAAAATTAATTAATAAATTAAAAGAAATTGGATTTGATTTCAATCATGATTTATTAATCGCCGTGGGTGATCTTGTTGACCGTGCAAATGAAAATATTGAATGTGTCCAGTTACTTGATAAGCCGTGGTTTAAATCTGTAATGGGTAATCATGAAGATTTCTGTATTCAAGGAAAAGATAATTATGATATTGCATTCTATCACAAGATGACTAACAACGGCGGTGCATGGTTCTATGAATTATCAGAAGTTGAGCAAAATTGTGTTGTAGAGAAATTCAAACAGCTTCCAATTCTTCTTGAATTGAGCTATAAGGGCAAGAAATACGGTTTTGTACATGCTGACCTACCTTATCAAGATTGGGAGCATGTAAAGGCTTGTGTGGAGTCTGATGATGATTTAGATGGACGTTCTATTGTAGATCATTGTATTTGGTCACGTGGAATTGTATATAGCAAAGTACCTGTATATATTGCTCAAGTAGATGAAGTCTTTTTTGGACATACTCCATTAAATGATATTGGTCGAGTGGGTAACTGTACCTTTATTGATACAGGTGCTGTATTTGGTGGAAAACTTAGTATTGTTGAATTAGGAGTTTAATTAATGAATAACTTATATAAAGATTATAATAAAAACTGTGGTATTTACATGGCATACGCTGAGAAAGAATTTAACGATAAAGTTAATAATTTACAAAAGACTTCAGAGTTCTTATCAGGTAAAAAATTTAAGTTTGGTCAAGTTGTCTATGTGGAAGGTACTACGCCTATGGGATACCTTCTAGGAGAAGAATCTAATAGCTTTGGTATTATTGTTGGACATGGACTTGCAGAAGGTCATGACGGCGACTATTACAGAGTGCATTTTAATGAACGTAAAGGCTTTAGTGGTGTAAATGAAAATATGATACGTGAACTATCTGAAGATGAAGAAATTCCAACATCATTAAAAAATTATACTTTTCATTGGTCTGTTGGCAAATATAGTTCACCAGTAGCAAGTATTGAGACTTTTAAATAATATGAAATTTATATCAAAAATTTTATGTAGGCATCAGCAACTATTTTATATAGGCTCATTTGATTATATTGAATGGCTTTTTGGAATACATAAAATTTACAAGTATTCATATAAAGAATATATATGCCCACATTGCAAAAAGAAGATAAAAAAGAAATTTTTATGTCCTGTGCAATATAAACCATAAAGGAATTATTATGTGTAGTAAATTATTTGGTAGTCCATTTTCTGCTGAACTAGAAAAACAAAGATTTGAATTTGAAGAATTATGTATACAACATGTTTCTGCATTAAGTGGATATGTTCTTGAATACATTGTTACAGAGTTACATATCAATCATAAAGAAATTGGTTATGAAGTAGGAGATCAATATATTTCTTACTTCAAAGAAACAGAGAATACAAGTGAATTAATTATCAAGGTAAATTATGAATTTGATTTTAGTAATAAAACAAAGATTGATTTCTCATTCACTTTAACAGGCTTCAATGATTATGTTATTGATGCAAAATATTTTGAAAAATTATTTGGAGAAACATCAAATGACACTATCAGAAAATCAAAAAGCAAATCTAATTGAATTACGAAAGATTTGTAAATTAGAAATTGATAAACTTTCCACGGCGGTTTATCGGTATATTATCAAAGAATTTGAAATTACAAATATCAAAGTTATTCAAACAGGTGATCATGAAATTACTTTTTATAATGAAGTTGAATCTGATGAAGAAACTATTATTGTATTAAATTTCACGTTTGAATATAACAAAGAAATTAAAAGTATTGAATTTGATTTTGATATTAAGTCAAAAATTAATTATCCATTTAATAGACCATTATTAGAAGAAATTTATAATAACTTAGGTGGGGAACTAGACGTGGAAACGGAGTATGACACATATGACGGAATTTAAAGGATTTTATGATGGCGAAGAAAATGTATCATTATTAGGAATTAATATGCGCCGTGTTGAAATTAAACATTCACTTAAAAAAGAATGGATAGGCACAAAGAATCATAATTGGGGTGAATTAGAAATTCCTGTTGAATATAAAATTACATTAGGTGATAGAATGCGCATGAATGCAAGTCCATTTGATATTTTATTCAGGTTAAGAGTTTTTAATCTAGTAATGGATTTTTATATTACTTCCGAGCTTATTAAAGATATGTATTATCAGCATAAGGAATATAGTGTTGCTCAAGAAATTGAAAAAGAAATTTTACTTAACTTAAAGCGTAAAATTGGTATGGAAATTTTAGATAATATGCATCCAAATGATTATGATCAAATTATATATGAATCATTAGGTAAAAAGTTTAATACAAGTCCAAGTGAAATTAGACATTTATTGCATATGAATATTATGCCACAAGGGGGAATTTTTTAATGCACCAAAGTAACGGCGGAAACATGTGTGTTTATTATGGTAAAAGTGATATTACTGTGATCTATCCAATATCATTATCATCTAATCTAATTAATTATCATGAAAAATTAGTAATTAATAAAAATACAGAACGTAAAATTGAACAAAAGAAATTATATGTGACCAATGGAAAAGTTGATGATATTGCTATTTATAGAACTTCATCAAAAAGTGAATATAAAATTGATGGTAAAGAAGTTGATTATAATGAATATAAAGATTTCAAGGACAATTTTATTTACAAAGAAATGAAGGGGCATGGATATACCATGTATAGTGAAGATACACCTGACCATATGATTGAAAAAGATTATAAGGCATATTTAACTATTTCTCATATGCAATTAGAAAAAGAACATTCACTAGAAAAAATTGTAACACCAGTGGAAACACTTGTAAGTATCAATGAAAATCTTACTTTCCATACCTTTGAAGATATTCCTTATGACAAATATATTACTGTCCATCTTCCTGATGGAAGTAGTAAAATTGACTGTGCTAGAGGTTTATATATTGTAGACACCAAACAAATTTATTATGATTTATTCGTGGCATATTGTACTAAATTTGGATTGAAGTATGAAATTCCTTCACATGGGCAATTAGGTGAATTTGATAAAATTGAAGGCAACTATACAAGTAAAATTATGACAGGGCTTACAACTTATAAACAATTTTTGTCATATGAAGAAGCTTTGAATGGAAAACAGAAATTTAAAGATCATATAACTAGTCGATTGGGAATTTATCATAATAAAAAGTTAGATAGTCTTAGTGCTGTTGAAGTTATTTCTAAACTTCAAAGTTTGGCAAAATGTATTAGTCATTCTGATGTTAAAGTTTCAGGTCAAAATTCTTATCGCCAACTTCATAACCAAATTAATAATTTAATTAAACTGGTTGAAGAACGTAGTGATACACATTTGAAATTGGAAATTGAATAGTGAAACAAGTAATTTACGAAAAAAGTAAATTTGTCAATATAAAAGCTGACTTAGATGATAAGTCGGTTTTTACTAAAATTGATAATAATATAGAAGGATATACTTGTGGCACACAAGGTATGTATATTGAAGAAGAATATATAATTAATGAGTTTCCAAGCTTATATCTGAATGTGCATAAATACGCCGTGGATGAAGTCCATTACTACTTAATGGTACACGGCGTAACAGTATATTGTTCCGACCTATACGGCGTTTATAACGCAATTAGAGACTATAAAACTTATATGGAGAAGTAAATATGAAAATGAAAAACACTGGACAACTAATCACATATGAAGAATGGATTCAGTTAAACAAAAATTTAAATGGGGAAGAAATTTTTAATGAAATTAAAGAGTATTTCCCAACTGAATATTTATGTAGTATTGCTGATATGCAATTTGTAAACCATCCACATGTAATAGATCGTTTTGGTACAGAATATTTATCTGCAACAAGGGCAGTTCCAAAAAATGAAATGTATCTTATAAATATGATTTTTGATTCACTATATACTATTGAGCCATTAAATATGACTATTGATGGTAAAAAATATGATTTCCTAGTTCGTGGTTCACGGCGTTATCCTTTTAAAAAATTGGATGATTTCTTATGTATTAGTTTTCCGCATACCGTTTTTGAGGGTAAAAGAGTATTTGATGATGCTTATAAAGAATTCATTGAAAAATATTTACCATCTGATGAAGAATTTACTAATAGTGGTATTGATTTTGTTGGCTCTTATAATTCCCACGATGAATTTTACTATAATAGTATTAACTGTAAGGACTATACTTTTACTAAAGACGAATTGAAGACAGAATTACTTAAATTCAAATATTTATATAAAATTCAAACGATGTATCAATCAAAAATAAAAAAAGAATATGAACATTTAATTCTTCAAAATGACTATATGTTTGATACTGTTATTTCATATATTGTTTCAGGGGTTAAGTAAATATGTTTAATTATGATGAAATCAGATGTGAAAAATATAATAATCATGTATTTAAGTGTATACTAAAGAATGAAGTTGAAATTCGTTTAGTTGTTCATGATGACTATGACCAAGAAGATAATATTTATTATAATTTATATAACTTTGATGATCATAAAGATAATATGGTATACACCAGTAAAATTATATCTAAAATTATTAGTATTATACCTAATGATGAATTAGTCATGGAATTAAGTGATGATGATTTTGAAGCTGAACATGGCATACCAAAAATAAATTATGTAAAATTGAAGCCTTTTAATGTAGGTAAAGATTTATATAAATGGAATAGTCCTGATGAACTAAGAGAGATATATAATTTATTAAAAAGCCCATCCATTGATAATTCGGAACAATATAATGATTTAGAATCAATGATTAATCATAATTATGGATTAATTTATACTTGGGGGCATTGGGATGACTTTGATGATTATCCTATAGAGTATTGCGCCGTGTTTAGTGGGGCTTCTATATGAGCTTCAATGAGTGTTTTTATTCCAACTTATTAGATTTCTTTGATGTAGTAAATACACACGATAGAAAACTACTAGCTAATGAGCTTTATAGTGCAGAGGAAACAAGAAGTTGTAGTGACAACTTTAGAATATGCCAAAGTAATGATGATAAAATTGTTACTGAAGAATATAAAAAATTAGAGTCAAACGGCTGTTGTGGCTTCTTTGACGAATATATAAAGAATCCAATTACAGGCAATAGTTACTGGATTGGATTTAATTACGGACATTAAGGAGACATATATGAACTTAGAAAAATATAGCAAGTTTAAAGAAAAATTTTATAATGAAAATTTATATAAAGAAGCATTAGGTTTTGAATTAACTGAAAAAGAATATCAAGGTGATTCAGTATACGATATTGATTATAAAGATAGTAATATACGTGCATACTATATTAAAAATGAAGATTTACAAATTAAATTAAATGCATTTGGAAAAATAACGTCAATGTATATTGTTGGTGAAAAAGATTATAAAGGTATTTTGGTCACTGGCATATTAAAGAATTTTCAAGCAACATTTGAAGACTTCTTAGAATCAAATTTATTTACAAAAGCACCATTTTTATCAAGTGTGACAGCTACAGAATTAATTGAATATAATATGAAATTATCTGACATTTCACGTATTGTATATAGCAATTTTAAAGATTCTATAGTAACAAGACCAACTTTTATTGATTATGATATTAATAGTATTGGTTCAGCGTACATTTTAAATAATGTAAATTCTGTTGTATTAAAAAAATATGAATTTGGTGGTTATGAAGAAATGATTGATAACTTAGATTCATTCAAATATATTTACCGTATACGTTTTAATAGCGTTTTAAATGTATATTATGTTTATGGGCTTAGTGTAGAGGATTATCTAAATGCATAAGTTAATTACATTTCAAGACTATAAAGATTTTAAAACAAATTTTGAATTATCTAAATTAGAAGAAATTCTATTACCATATTTCCAAAGCCATGAAGGTAAACTACGTGCAATTTATTGTTGGGGTTCAACTCCTTCATGGAATGATGGCGACCCTTGTTATCATAGCGGTGAAATTACTACAGATTTCTTTGAAGCATTAGATGTACTGGATGAAGATGATATATTTGAACAAGTGGCAGACGATGAAACTTTAAGTGAAAAATATACACATTATGAGAAAAATGATAATTCTGTTTATAATAAAATAGGTATTACGGTAGATGAATCAGGTGAATTTATTGCTGAGTATGATGAAGAATATTCTATACCAAATACCGATCTTAAATTAATTGAAGAAATTATTATTGAAAAATTAGATACTGACTTTGTTTGTGTCATTGGTTATTGTACTAAAGAAAATAAACTTTTCGTTGAATATTATGATAAATAAAAAACGCCGTGTTAGAAATAGCACGGCGTATTAGTCTTTAACTGGTTCTAATAAATGAACTTCCCATTCATCTTCATCATAATTCATAAATAATGCATATAGGGCATCACCAACATCATTTAAGAGTGCGTCATCACCATTAACACCATAATGTGAACCATATGCAGAAAAACATTCAGAATCATTCATCCAGTCACCACCTTCAGATTCAATTCTATCCCAATCTTCACGTCCAGTAAAAACGTCTTTTAAGAACATTGAGCCATAAATACAACCTTCTGCTTTATCGTTCACATCATCAATTGATTTAGGAGTTTTATATTTAACGCCATTGATTGTAATGATATTGCTCATTGTTACATCCTTAATAGTAAATGTTTACCTGATAAAGACATAATAACATAATTATATTATCTGTCAACAAAAAATCCCACATACTTATATAAATATGTGGGATTTTTATTAACTATTTTTAATTCGTTCGAATTCAGCTAAAGCTTGATCATGTGTAATGTTAATTTTATTTAATGGATTGTCATCATCCCATGCTTCTGAATTTTGCGCCGTGTCACCATTGTAACAATGTACAGTATAATGACCACGTGTATTTTTTATTGCATTCTTTAATTCTTCCAGTCCAAAACCTTCAAAATCTACTACAACAAGTTCCACTTTATGTACCATCATGCTTTGTTCTCCTTAATTTAATTTACCCTGCTACGGTAACAAATAAAATAAACATGCAAAATATTAGTGTACTTAAAATTTCAATCCAATAAAACTTAGCCAAATAACGACCAATGTTTTTATTTGTTGGTTTAAAAATATGAATTACATAATAATCAATTGGAAAACTGTCTTCACGATAGTTATACACAAGATTATTTGATTTTTTAATTTCTTCCAAACGAAAATATAGTGCTTTTTCGAGACTAAATTCATCGAAACTTGAAAAAATATCACTTCTTACTTTATAAGTAACTACATCATTTTTATCAAATGCCAAACTTGAAATAAAATCGTCAATTGGCATTGACATTAATTCTAAATATTTATTTCTTTCCATTATATTCACTCTACATTAAAATCTTTGCTACCATAAATAAAACGTCCTTCTTCACGAAGTATACGACCTAGTGAACGTATTACACCCAAAGCTTCAACTTGCTTTTCTGTTAATTCTTCAGGTTCAATTAAGAAATAATTATTTGCAATGAACTTAATTTGTTCAGGGCGTGAAAGACCACCATAATAACCTTTCGATGCTTGATTCATAACCTTGATTTCAGGAATAAGAAAATCAACGGCTTTATCAAAAGCACCCATTGAATAGAAATCACTTGCACGAAATGTTTTTTTGATAGTGGTCATGGTATTATTCCTTAGTTTAATACGTTGATAAAATTTATACAATGAGTATACTAAAAAGGCAAATCACTTGTCAACACATTTTTAATTGTAGTGTATTTCAAAGTATATTTATTTGGTGATTTATTAAAATAATATCCACTAAATAATTTGTCATAGTTCTTTGTATCAATTTTATGAAATAAAGATTTCTTTGTTTTTGAGCTGTACATAACCAGTAACTTATCTTTATTTATATCTTCAAAGATTGGCATTATAATAATTAGATCATACATAAAAATATTACTGTTAATTGTACTATACTTGATGTTATCTAATTTTGAAGATTTTTCCACAAACAACTGTTCACTTTGGCAAGTGAACTTTTTAATTATTTCATATGCTTCCTGTGTTGATGCATTTATATCAACTACAGGTTCTTCTTTTATAGGCTTAAACTTTTCTGTCATTTCATCATATTCACTTGAATATAAATCCATATAAGTATCAGGAAGATTATTATCAATTGCTTGATCTAAACTAACTAACTGGTATGAACCCCATTCAGTAACTTCATTTGAAAAATCATCAAATACAACATCATAATTTTCACAGTATGATTTTGCTTTAGATTCATCACCAGTAATTAGTTCAACTGTCTTAATGTGACTATCATCACCATTAAATGTATTCGAATAACATACAAATAGTTTCATCTTATTTCACCCATTTTTTCATATATTCAATAATATATGTGTGTAATTTATTTTGTGCTGATGTTAATTTACTTTGTAAAAAACTCTTTTCTCTTTCATTAGTAGTCTTTTGCATTTCACCATAAACAAATGCAATTTCATGATTATAAAAATCAATCCACTTCTGAATCTGTGGTAAAGTCATTTCTGATACATCTTGAACTTTTTTGCCAACATTTTTAAAGTCAACTGTAGCCATAATATCAGAAAAATCTTTAACTGGTTTAGCAATACACTTATTCATCTTTTACATCCTAATTAGATATATGTATATTATACATCTTGATTTTATAAAGTCAATAAAAAACGCCGTGCTATTTCTAACACGGCGTTAATTTATGGTATCCATTTGTCTACTAAACTTTCATAAGAATCACATGTGTAATGTGATAAACCAAAATGGCGTAGCATCTTAATAATAAATGTTTTGGAGTGACCATCAGCATGTAAAATTTTTGCATATGCAGACATATTTTCATAATTTGCAACAACTCTATCATTTGCTTTATATTGTGTATTTTGATATAATGAACGATACTTAATTTTTGCAATTGTAATATCATAATTCTTCATATTATCTTTATTTAAATTGAAGTATTCAATGTATTTTATACACATTTCATCCATTTCTTTATATGTAAGATTGACATGTAATTTTTTGAACAAAATATCTTCAGCTTCATCTTTTATACTTTCTAAAGTTTCATTAATCAGTGTATATGCATCATTGCTATTATCCCACTTATCTGACTGGTATAGTAGTTTAATAATTTCATTTTTATCCATCATCTGCAATAGATAAAACTTTAGAAAGTTATAATAAAATTTCTTTTGCTTTGCTTTTTTCATCCACCACATACATCTTCATCCCCTTTGATGTTTCTATAATCTTTTATTTCACCTGCCCAATGACTATTTAATTCCCCAATTAGTCGAACAATTAAACTAGCTTTTTCACGGTTAATAAAATTAAGATAGTATTCTAAGTTGTCACCGTATATACCACGGGCATCATAAACAGCTTGCCAAATATGTGTATATTCTGTTGGAAGAACATTAAACATAGTGTTGAATGTAGCATTAGGGATATACTTTGATTTCATCCGATGCTTCATAAAACCTTTATACGCCGTGATTACATCATCATGTAGTTTAGTCAAGTATTCTTTATGTTGAATCATACGGCGTTCATAATCTTTATATGCTTTATGATCAAAGTCTGTCACTTCGCTAACTTGCTTTAATAATTCATCATCAGTCATTTTTAAATCCTCAAAGAACTAATATTTTTTGTAAAGTTCTTAATATCTTCAATCAAATTTGGTACATCTATACTTTCAACATTACTATCAATTTCACGGCGCATTGCCCACAATGCATCATTCAGTTCTTGTTTTAGTTGTGCCTTTTTAATCATAGGTAAAGTTTGAACTTTCTTTTCAATACTTGAAATAGATTTTCGTACATAATTCCAACTGTCACAATAAATCATTTTAGATGCTGAATCATATTTTGCATTTAGTACCGTTCGAACATGTTCACCATTACACATAAACTTGAGATTATTCCCATTATGTTCATATTCTAATACTTCTGCCAAATCTTCACGCAAAGGATATGCAAATAAATAATCATGTACTTTTTCATCTACTCGATATTGTGTATTTTCCAGTTCTTCTTGTAATAGGCGTGGAATTTTAGAATGAGCTAAATCTAATGGCTTGCACTGAATAATAACTTCATTTTTAACATCAGTTGTATTTAAATTTAAAACAAGCATTTCAACTGGTTTAACTTTGGTGAAAATATAAGTATTTTTTGTGCTTATTTTACTTCCATCTGCATATGTAATATCAACAATTTTTGCACCTTTATTAAACAACATATAAAAATGATTATCATTAATATTAAACTCATAACAAGTATTCGTTTGAATATCCAATTGGAATTTACCAAATTCATTTTTTAGTAAATTGATTGTGTTTAAAATTTTATCATACATAATATTATTTTCCTTTAATCCAGTTTGAATCGAGTTCTTCATTTTCATCCCAAATAGCATATTCGAAATGATGTTTAAAATTTTCACTAACAACTCCCATTAACTTCATATTTGCAATGTCCAAGTTTATATAATTAATATCTTGTTCATTCTTTGTTCTATATGTCAAAAATGTAGTACCTTGTTTAAATTCATTACTAGATTTATGCCAGTCATGCATAATTATATTTTCTAATAAGTATAATTTATCACTTTTACAAGGCACATGTATTTCTAAATATAAAAATGATTCACGGCGATTGTATCCAATAGATTCTTTATAATCAATCCATCTTGGTTCAGCTTCAATTTTTAATCTAATTGGTTCAATACCACTTTCAACAAATCTTTCCACTAAATCATTATTGGTTATAATATCAACAGGTGTTTTTGTATTAATTGTTTCAGAAGTCATAACATGGTTTTCACCATTATGCAAATTAACAATAATAGGCTTTGCGCCGTGGTCATAACATAATTGTTTGAAAAGGTTGATCTTTGAAAGATCAACCTTAACTGTAATATGCTTTTCAAAATTAAAATATTCTTGTGTCACTTATCCTTCCCTTAATCTGCATAATAATATCATTTTTATCTATATCAAAATCACATGTATGACTAATTAAATTAATCTTATTATTTGATATTGAACACTTAACCCAATAAAACAATCCGTTACATTTAAATGAAGCTGTAATTACATTTGCATTAATATCGACAAAAGAAAGAATCATATTTACTTTAACTTTGCTAGTGGATTTGATGCAACGGATTATAAAGATTTTATATAATGTTGTCAACATAATAAGATGCATCACAGAAAACAATTTTAACATTATCTGAAATTTCAAACTTTTCAACAAACTGTTTAATCATTGGATTTGCTTTAGCCAAATCTGAAATATTGATTTTAATATTTTCATATGAATCATCACAAAAAACAATATAAGAAGGTTCACCATATCCAATGCCTGATGCAACATATTTTGTGAAATCCCAACCCATCAATGTTGAAAGAATTTTTACAAAATCAATTTTATAAACTAATTCACTTTCTTTTTTTAAAGAAACAATTTGAGTTTTTAAAATCTTAATGTTTTCTTCGATTACATCATAATCATAATCTTGGACAGCTAGATAGAATTGTTCAGTAGTTAAATGATCTTTATTATTAACCATTAATTCTTTTGCCGAAATAACATCATCTTTTGATTGTAAGCGATATACATTACTAGCGATTTTACTTACTACAATATTTTTGCCAATAAAAACATATTCACCATAAGGAGAAACGTAGGTTGAAATATCAAAATGCAGACCAGTATTAGCAACCAAAGCAAAATATTCATCCATCAAAAATTTATCATAGTTGGTATTACTTGATACTAGGGTTACATCTTTGCGATGAATGAAATTGTAATCATCATCACTTAAAATAACACCATTTTCACAAATATCTTTAATATCGAATGCATCACCAATATTCAACTGACTTTTTCGACCACATGAAAAAATTGTGTGATCATAACTAGTAATCATTACAGATTGACCAATTTTAAAAATTTGATTATTCATTTGTAAGTTACCTTTAGATGCTATCTTTAATGGTTAGAAATTCTTGTGCAAATGAATGTGTAACAACTAGACATTCATTCCCTTCACTATCACGCTCAATTTTAAAAATTTGATTCATCATTTTTAATTTTTTGATCGTATCTACTGACAAGATTGTATAATCATCTTTGTCATATAATTCTTCGTCAAGGCGTTCATATTGACCACCATCAACAATTTTAATTGCATACATATCTTTGTGTTTTAAGTAGATAGATGCAAATGATTCAATCATCAAATCATCCATTTCAACTAACCAATTTGAAAGAGCTAGTTTAATCATTTCTTCTATAATACGGTTCATAACGTTCACCTTATTGGGTTATGTTTGTCTATGTACCAATTATACAAAAAGTGGCTGTAGAATACAATACCCTACAGCCACTTTTTACATTAATTTTCTAATGAAACTAATAAGCTTCATTGGATAAAAAGAATCGGTTAAATCAAAACTATTTGTTCCAGTAATTCTTAGGCGTAAAGTTATAGTTTTCTTATAATTTCCAACCTTTATACTAGCTTTAGAATTTGGATACTTATTACTAATATCTGTTAAAGTTCCTTCATTATTGTCAATTAATAATTTTACAATATCGAATATTTCTTTATCACAATATGTAATACACATCTCATCCGAACTTACTTTAGACTCAAGATTTTCAAGAAAACTTTCATCATTCTTTAAGCTCCAATCGTACATACCACCCAATACAAAAAATCTTACAATATAACGGTCTTTGGCAAATGTAGTCCATAAGCTAAAAATCTTATTGTTTTTTGCATAAAAATACATTTAGCCTACATCCGTAATAAATTCTTTCCAATTTACAGCAATAATATAAGTCCCATATACAGCTAATATAAATTCTAATGAACTAATCCAGTAATCACCATTTTTGCAGTAATGATATGATAAATAAAACATAAGAATAATTCCTAATACAGCTAACACTTGATATTTATACTTCATTGTTTAATTCTCCAAGTATATCACATACATATCATATATACCATAAGACATATATAGCCCCAATAAGAAAATAAATATTCCAACTAATTTAACACTTAAATTAGAATATGGGGGCTTATATAAAATTAGCCATGAAAGGTAATACATTAAAATATTGGATACGGTAGACATAATAAACATAACAATAAAATTTGCTAAGGTCATTAGTTATCCATCCATATAATTAATTCATTTTTCAATCGCTTTTTCCAATATTCAGAATGTTCATCTTCTAAGTGGCTAATTAATTCATCAAATTTTTTATGACAAATAAAACGATCAGAAAACGGATTTTCTTTATTTTTAAAATCGTATTTTTCAAGATACATTTCTTCATTTAGATCAATGTAACAAGCCTTATACTTATCAGATACATCTAAATATGGAATACTTGATAATGGTTCAATAATGTCATAGTACCCAATCAAATCATTCCAAAAAGAATATGTGACAATACCCATTTCATAATCAACTTTACATTGTGGTGTATCATCTGATTTATGAATTGTTTTGATATAATTATGAAAATCATAGTATGTATTAGGTGTTTCGGGAACTGATGAACCTTCACATATAGAATTAAAAATATCTGATTCTTCTTTAGTTAAAAAATTTATAACACATCTACGGCGGTCATGTAATATCTTTGTATCACAATATTCAACTGGTTTAATTACATAAATATCTAATGACATTATTTAACTCCTAATTAAGTCATATCCTTTTCTTCTAGCATAGCACTACCACATTTAGGACACAATCCATTTGATGTATAAACCCATCCTAGATGACTCATACAATACATTTTAAACATCCAATACTCCATATTGTTTCATAAGTTCACCCCATGCACTATTATAATAGTCTCTATTTGGATAGTAAACAATATCTGTTTTAAATAAGTATAGTAATTCTTCAATATAATCATCTACATTTTCAGTAATTTCAAACTTATGATCAACACCATATCGTGCTTTAATAGTAATAGTATTATCATCAACTGGCACAACATGCATATGTGATTTAGCTTGAGAATCAAAGTCCCAAATATAGCTACTTGGCTTACCATTATTATACGTTGTGCTTAATGTTACACTAATACCATTTTCAACTAAAAACATAATTAGTTTATTTAAATTTTTATTCTCAAACAATTGATTTTTCCTGTGTGATAAAACGTTTAATGCTGATAAAAGGTTTTTTAATATTATTAACAAAATTACCTAAATCAGAAATAATTTGATTTCGTTGTAATTCTTTGCGCTTAATAACATCCTTTTCATAATCCGTCCAATGACACGGCGCACCGCCGATATTCAATTCTTTACGCTTCTCTTTATCTACTGGCGTTCCATTACCATAAACGGTATTACCATATTCATTAGTAAATTTACGGTGTCCATCTTCAACAACACCAAACAAGAATAAAATAAAGAATACCACGGATGCAATAATTAAGAACTGTGGTGTTTGTACAAAAGCACTAATTGTTTCGATATTCATTTTAAACTCCTAATGTTGTAATTTGATGTTCAACAACAATAATATTCAATTTTGTATTTTTTGCTACCATATCTTCAAATAAATTGATATTTGCCTTATCTAGTTTATATCCCATAACTGTTTCAAAACTATCAATAACTAACACATCATAGTCAGAAAATTTAAAAAAAGAATTTAGTGTACTATGTGTAATTTGTTCTGAACTATTGCTAACTACGGTAATTTTTGCACTTCCTGAGCCAACTTTACTAAATTTATCTAAGAAATCACCATCACGGGATAATACTAAAACTTTATCACCTTCACGAATTAAGCGTGCAACAGCACAAGTACGACCTGTATATGATTTTCCTTTAATACGAATAAACATCTTTTCTCCTTATATTAAACAATTTTACATGTTGTTCCAACTTTCTGAAACTTTGTAACCATGCCTTTATTATATACTTTTACATATGTTTCAAATACATTTCTTGAACCTGCACCGAATCCTTCTAAACGGCGCTCACAAATATATTCAACATGTAATCCTGTTGATTCATCAATTCTATACATTGGTTCGGATAATTGCTTTCCATCTAAACCAGTATATAAAACACCATACTTCATTTTTGATTGAATTGATTCAACATTTTTAGTTTTTGACGGGTATTCACAACCAACCAAAAAAATTAAAAACAATACTGGTAAAAATTTCATTTCGGGTATCCATATTTTCCACAAACTAAATGATACAATTTTTCAATTGCTTCTTCATATGTTTTTCCACCGCCGTCTAAATCCATATCATGACGATAAGCAACCATAGGAATATTTTCTTTACCGCCCCAATGTATTTGATTACATTGTTGATCTTTATCAGGATTATATGGTACTAAGACTTCAAACCAGTAATTTAAGTGAACATTTTTAAATTCATCATAATCCCGTTTTCCTTCATCATTAACCATTTTTGGCTCAATAATATATTCAGGATGGCGAAATTGTAAACTTTTATTATCTACAAAGTACGGATGATCATCATTCAATACATTCCACATATCAACAACTTTACGGCGGTTTTTTACTTCTTCGTTAAAAGTCATTAAACGAGATTTGATCATTTTATAAGCTTGTTCATCTGAAACTTCAATGATAGTATTAAAATGATATGAATGTTTTTTAATCAAGTAATCCAAAAAAGATGTTTGGCGGTGCTTATTAAAATCTTCCCATGCTTTTTCTAACTCATAAATATTAATTTTCACTATGTAACCACTCCATATAATATTTCTTAATTCTATCATAATTAAAAATAACAATATATACAAATTCAGCTATATTAAAAATGATCAACATGAATACAAAAAAATCTTTATTTGTATGACCTTCAACCAATACAGTTTTTGTTAAATCAATTTTATCATTGACATTATACAAAAAATATGTTTCTTCTGTAACATTTGAAACATGTCTAATCCCATCTGTATCAACGACCATTAATAGATATTCATTATGACCACGGGAACTTTTACCACCATAATAATTTACAATTTCCTTATTACTAACTACACCTGAAACAGTTGGAACTTGCTCATAACGTGGGTCAGGTGTTAAGTAATTATAATATAACGTAAATAATGGAAGAAATAAAAGTAAAAAAATAATCATTAATTTCTTTATACGGTTATGCATGGCTAGACGATTCATTATATAGTCCTATTTGCTTGTTAAAATATATTTGCGCATTTTATTACATTTTACACACTTTTGATGATAAATAGTTTTCATATAAACACCAGTAACTCTATCATTAATTGTAATAATATGATATTCTTCAAATTTATGTGTGCAATATTCATTGTTCAAGTATTTTAAAACTACTCGACCAATAACAAAAATGATAGCGATAAAACTTATTGTGTATAAAAATTCTTGAAATGACATTTATTTTCCCCAAATTTCTTCTTGATGTTTCAATTCTAATAAAAATTCAGATTTAAAATCTTCATATTTTTCAAACTTTGTCTTTTCATACATTGCACGTTCAGCACGTATAATAGGCTGATTACGGTAAATTTTGCGATATTTCTTTAAAAAGTCTTCACATTCTTTATCTTTAACTTTTTCTTTGTTGTCATTCTGAAAAGCTTTAAACTTAACATCTACATCACGGCGCAATGTATTGTAGTTTTCATCCTTTTCAGAATCGGGAACAAGCCCATTAGAATTAGTTTTATACGTGCTTCGAAATAAACGTTCAGCAAATCCAAGTTCAACACTCACAAACATGTTTTTGATCAAACGTTCAGGAATTTCTAGGTGCATCATAACTAAATCTCTATATAGAATGTATTAATTTATGATGCAATCATATAGCATTAATCATTGTTGGTCAACATAATTTTTAACACTTTTTACAAATTTTTTGGCTTCTTTAATATGAGATTCTTTATTTTTCAAATCATCATCTAATTCATTCATAACATTAGTTATAGCTTCTTTTAATGTTTTGGCTGTAGAGTGGAAACTCATATTATGATTATTATAATTATCATAAAAGAAAGTAAATTCTTCTTTGAAAACATCATGATATACAAAAAATGGAATTTCCCCTGATTCATTTGTATATGAATATGTTGAGTCTACACAATACTCTACTTCAAAATCATCCACATCATATAAATCACGGAAAATTTGTGCAAGTTCACAATATACTGGCGAACAATCATAATCTGAATTATATTCATTAATTAATTTTTTAAAGTCTTGTTTAATTTCTAAAATGTCAAAAAATGTATATTCATACTTAAATTCTGTTCCACCAAGATCATATTCTGCAATTACATCAATACCTTTAAATGTAAACTTATATTGTCCACATTTGGACTCAATTACATCATCCCCTAAAACATAGAATGTAGTATTAAAATCTTCATTCAACATTCTAATTTTGCGATTAACTTTTTCCATATCCATAGTTATTCATCCTCATCTTCATCATTAATTCCAAGTTGTGTAAATAATTCAGTCATTACAAGATGTTTAACAGAATTTATATAACTTTTTGTACAAGAAATTTCTGCATGTTCAATCATAATATCAGCTTTAACACATTTATCATGTTCAATTGTATACGAAACAACCAATGTTGTTGCAACTGATTCCAATACTGTATACATAATTTCTATAATATATAGTTCTTTTTGTAACTGCTTAATATCCATTACATAAATATTAGAAATTTCTGTTATCTTTTCCATATCATATTTTTCAAATACAGACAAATACGTTTTATAAAAATCAACATCCGCCATAATAATTTTCTTTAAAAAATCCATTTGCAAACTTATTTGCTTGTTCAATAGATTCAAACTTAAATACAATCGCCGTGGCTAAATTAACATTATCAATATCTTGCCCATCAACCAAAGAGCCACTTGTACGATTCTTTTCAATTGATCTACTAACCACAACTGCTTCTTTACCATCACGAATACATCGGTCAACAATCAATTCACCGATTCCTACATTATATTCAGCTAACATTTTAGGTTACTCCTTTTTCATATACACAATATTCTTCACCAGTTAGACTTCCCCATCCATATAAGTCTTCTGCACTATCTCTTTCACGAACCAATACTTTACTTACATCATATAAGTCATAAATATAATATCCATTATCAATATAAATAATATCTTCAAACTTTTGAATGCTTAAAACGGGGTCATAGTAACTTTCTAAAACCCCGTTTAGATCATAAACTAAAGCTTCAATATTGTCTTCTTTATTATATGTTATGATCGTTTCCATTTTTAGAATCTTCCATCAAATCCATGTTCAGTCATTACGCCTTCACGAACTTCTAAACCAACTGGAAATTCTAACTTGCCATACTTAGTATATGCTTGATACTGGACTTTTAAGTATTTTCCAATATATAAATGCTTATCAACTAAGAATTTTTTTGTATCTTCTTTCTTGCCCTTCATAACGACTTCATTAGTTTCGCCGTTAGGAAGTTTAATAATGAATTTAGGAATACCAACTTCATTTTCATTTTCAATAATATCCACAATCAAAAATTCATCATCTTTCATATTCTTATCTTTAATCATAGAATCATTTCGGTCTGATGGGTTTTTGCTATGGTTATAAGGTGCATCAGGGTCACGTAAAATTGAACCTTCAAATCCTAACTTTTCACATTTAGAAGTAAATTCTTTAATATCTTTTTCATTATTTTGAACGATTTGTTTACGGCGCAATACTAGGAACTCAAGTTCAACACCTTCAAATAATTTTAATAGTAAATTATATCGGTCTAGTGCGCTCATTAACGGCTCACTTGGAACATAACAATCGAAAATATGATATTCTAATAGTACATCTGTACGGCGGTCTTCATCTTTTTTAGTATTACTAATACCTGTAATATCTTGTAAAGGAAGTCCATGTAAATAATATTCCCCATCTAAATCAATTTCAGGCAAATTCTTTTCTTTAGCAATTCTTCTTAATTCTTCAGTATTTTGTGCAATATGTTTAATTGGCGTAGTTTCATCACCCGATTTTGATTGAATTTTACCATCAACAAATTCATATGCACGATTACCATCAAGTTTTTCATCAGCCAACCAGTATTTTACGTGTTTAAGATGTTTTTTGCGTTTATGGTATGCAATTGCTAATGATGGGCGCTTTGGGCGTACCCAATCATTCATATCAAATACCATTGATTTATTTTTAATTTTATCTGCATACATCTGTTCTAATTTTAAGATTGCTTGCTCATCAATAGTAGTTTCATTCTTTTTACCAACATTCTTTCCTGATTTTACGAATGTATCTTTTGTTTGTTTCTTACCATCAGTCATACCATATGTGGCTGTAATTACAACATATCCTTCTTCTGTCAAGCCTTCTTTAATTTCAGCTTTCCACATTTGAATTTTACCATTATTAGCTTCTAAGTATAGCTCACGACCTGCCATTTCACTTGTCATATTATATTTCTCCAACATTATTTTTATTATGTTAGAATATCAACAAAATCACTTACATTTTTTAAATTGTATTCTAACATGCTTAATACATCTGATTCTTTTACATTGTTAGAAAATTCTGATGTTTCATATCGTAAATTGGCTAGTGATTCTGCATTAAAATATTTTTCTAATTCTTTTGAAATTTCTACTTTTACAATATCTACATTCAATTCAATATCACGTTTAACACTATATTTTTTATTTTTGATAATATCTTTTAAACCAGTTTCTAATTCACTAAAGTAGTGATATGCCTTTGCTTGTAGTTTTTCAATATTACGGTTTTTATTTTCAATATTACAGTCAACATATGATTTATAATTTTTAAAAATATAATGTGTTTCACACTCAATTAACAACCGAACTTTCATATCTTCATCTAACATTTTTACTTTAATTGATAACAATCTTATTTCTCCCAACTCATTATTATATAGGTGTATTATTTTATAAATACACCCGTTCACTATTTCATTTTTATTTATTTCACGTTATGAATTGCACATAACGCTTTCATTGTTTCTAATGCACGCTGAAAACCAATCAAAGTTGCTTCATCATCTAAATCTAAGTCCAAATCACCTTTTGCTTTCTTTTGTTCTTCTAGGGCTTGAACTTGCGTTTCAATCATAGTCAAAAGAAATTCAGGTAATTGTGGTTTAAGAACTTCTTCAAAATATGTTTTAAATTTAACATCTAATTCGTTCATTTCTGCTTTAATGTTTTCACATTGTTGGCGAATTGTTAAATCTGTCATTTTTATCTCCTTTTTTGTCTATTAAAATATTGATCTGAAAAAATAACTTTTACTTCTAAAAACTCTAATTCGTCTTCATAAGTATATTTTTCAAATTCAATTAAGTGTGCCTTAAATGCTTCCATTTGCCTTTTATAAGAAATCTTGTAGTCTTTTTCATATTTTACATACGAATATACATAAAAATCAGGATGGTCACATGAAGCAGGTATATGATATTGTTTTACACCAAATTTTTCAACAAATTTGTAATCATGTTTTTCAATAATATTTTTTATACTTCTAATGACACGGCGTTCAATTTTAAACGCCATACCATTAGCAAATATAATTTTATCTGTTCTTAATTTATATCCATTTGGTAAAATCATTATAGTCTTTTTTCCAAACTTTAATGCATTTACTTCATGTTCATTTAGAAACCAGTCATCTAATATATTAGAAATTTTTACCATTTGTAATATATCCTTTTGTGATTTCTTCAACTAATTCATCAAAAGTATATTTTTTAATTGAATATGTTGGTTTTTCTTTTTTATGAACCAAGATCATGTACCATTGCCTTACAACAAATGCAGTCAAACGGCTGATACCAAAATTCATAATATCTTTAAAATACATATCAACAAAATCTAATGTAATACTTGTATGAACCCAATGATTTTCACCATATTTTGCATCAAGAATTTTATCAATGTCTGTAACATTATAAATTTGAAATTTCTTTGATGCAAAATATTTATGAATGTCGGCTCTACTTGATGCATGATGATAAGTATTATGAATCAAGTGTTTATGTACACCTAAAATTTCTTTAATATTTTCAGTTTCAAATAAATTATTAGTAAAGATAATACCATCATCTAATCTACTTTGTACTAATTTAATTTGTTTTTCAATTAATTCAGCCAATGATTTTATTTGAAGGTGTTCCTTTTGAGTCAATTCTTCCATTATAAAACACCAATTGTTTTAACAAGTTTGAACGCCGTGACTTCTTTACTATTCAATAATTCCACTGGAATATATCCATCATCAATATCAGGATGTTGTTCTACCAGTTCTTCACGGTATTTTCCAATAAAAATTTCACCTTTTTTTGTACGTGTAGCAACTTTCATACCATCAAACAATTCAGCACTTTTCATAATTTATTCCTCAATAATAACTAAAGGTTCAGCATCCCATTTAATCCAATGGTCGGATGGGCTATCTAATGAACATAACCATTTACGGTATTCTTGACTAAATAAAACTCTTTGATAATAGTCAACAATATCACGCATATGTGTATCACTAAGAGTAGTTACACTTAACCGACCAGTACCATGAATAGTTCTGAAAATAAAACAATAACTGTAAGATGTTACTAACAGACAAATCTTTTTATCATCAGAAATAAACTGTCGTGAACCATGAATATTTTTATCTGCAACTTCATGGAAACCAATTGATAGATATTTTTTTAAAATATCATTCATCTCACTTACTAACATAATTCATTACCATCCATCTGTTAAATTATCCATATATACTTGAGCTTGACGGCGGATTTCATTTGTAATCTTTTTGGTACGTTCTGTATTTCGAGAAACACGACCAAACCAACGCCACCCATTACCTACAGCACTAGAACCAGTATGCCAAGACTGCCAATCAAAATTATAAAGTTTTCTATCTTCTGCTTTTTTAAGTTCCAAGTACCCGTCATTAAGTTGTTTAACAACTTCATCATGCCAAGCCTTATAAACATTCCCACCGCTAATACTATCAACTTTGTAAAATTTACTCTTACCTAATGCAAAATGAGTAGGTGAAACATCTGCATTGACAATACCTAAAATATGATCTGATTTATATTTCATATCGTCATAATCAGGCTGTCCATTCATTTCAATTGTACGGGGTACATCGTCATGGTGATAACCTGCAATGCACGGATACCATCCAGTCATTAACATGTGAACACGGCTATCAAATACAACATCATCTGTTTGCCATTCATTAGGAAGTGCATCAATAAAACTTCGTGTAATTTCATTACCATTTTTATATGCAAATTCTAAATCACAATTGAAAAACATTGTTTCATTTTTAATTGCTGAATTATCAATAAACTGTGCAAAATTTCCAACTTCTTTAATCTTACTATCAAAGGTATAAATACGACTCACAATAACTACTCCATTAAATTTTTTCTAAATGCATCCATTCAACTGTAATATCGTCAGGCATATTGCCTTCAAATTCAACTTGACGAACACCATAGTTTCTAATTGTATGTTTTTGCATCAATTTTTTAGTATGGTGACGGGTATAAATACCATCTTTATAAGTGAAGTATTTATGATTATCATACGGATTACATGCTTCTTCAACAACAAATTTTGACTTAGGGAAAGATTTATTTGTTTTAGTTACCATTTCATCACCATATGCAACATAAGAGTGCGTATAGCTTCCATGATTTACAATAAAACAATGAAGTTTTTGACCTACTTCATAACCTAATAATTCTGCTACTTGTGGTACGACTTTTTTGCCCACATAAACGCATGTTTCAACAGAATTAATGAATTCCAAATACATCTCAAAAAAATCACCAATGTTTAAACTTTCTAACTTTTGCATTGTCATATCCAATTGCTTGTTTAATTAGACTTATTATACATAACATAATAAGTATGTCAAGTGTTTATTCAATAATAAAATAACGCCCACTATCATGATTTTTAAGAAGTTCTAAAACTTCATTAAAACTTACATCTAAAAGATTTACTGGCTTATTAACTTTAAACATTGAGCAAAGATGAAATGCAACAATATAGTTATGCACATCATTTGTATTATGCATAATACATTTTGAAATAACAATGTCACTAAGATTTACATTATATGAACTATCATCTTCTGTTTTAATCATAAAGTCTTTAAAATCATCACGGAAATTACGGATGATATTGTTATTCAAAAATGTAAAAGTCTTGTCACTCATATTTTGTTTATATTCTCTTTGACCTAGAATAATAACACGACTTTTAATATCATCTTTAATTTTTTGATTTAGGTCTTTTAATTTACTATATAACTTAAATGCTGTCTCATTAAGCCAACCTTCATATAAATTATATTCTTCAACATAATTTTTAATAATAGTAGCATTAACGCCGTAACCTTTTGCAAACGACCATTTTAAGTAGCTAACTGGCAAATCTTCAACTTTTGTACCTTCATACTTTCCACTAACCATAGTTTTATTTGCAATTTCTGCTTTATAGTCACGGGATGTACCATGTTCATCAAGTACAATATTTGCACTAAAATCAAATTCGTCTGAATTAAATCCAAGTTCTTCAACATATTTTTTTGCTTTTTCAATAGCAACATCAGGAAATTTAGATAGAGTGCATACATAATAATCACGTGTACGATCAATGAATGTACCTGCATCACTAAAATATTGTTCAACAAACGAATAGCGCAATGTATACATTTTATTTTCACGACCACTACTAATATAATAGCTCATAGTAAATTCCTGATGGTTAAGTTCAATCTATAGGGTGATTATATTACTTTGAAATATGACTGTCAACAATTTCTTTCAAGTGTTTGTAAGTAATCCAATAATAATGTTTTTTCATCGAATTAACTTTATTTGACATTGAAGTTCTTGGATATTCAAAGCTACCATAATAATAACATTTGAACATATCAGGATGGTCATAATAAAATAAAACTTCTGTTCTCAATTCAGAAGTATCTGAATATCCCATACCTACACACAAATGTTCAACTTCAACAAAATTGTTTTTTGCAATACTTTCAACCAATGATTTTAAGTATTCAACTTGGTTGAAAAATGTATTGTCATGAATAGACATTAGTTCATCATATGATGGATTAAGAACTTTCATTTATAAAATCCTGAAATAATTTTAAAAGTAATATAATATATAAACTATAGTACGTCAACACTTAATTTGCGTGGACTATATAAATATTTCAAAGTTTCATAAACTTGCTTAATAAATGTTTCACGGCGATAAGGACGTTTTGAAAAAAATTTAAAAACTTCAATTACATCTTTTGATAAAACTTCTTTATTTCCATAGATTGAAATACTAAAACTTTCTGTAATATTTTTCCAGTTTTCTTCCGATACAAATTGAAAATCATTAAGTTTAAAAGTGTTCGTAAAGCTTTCATTTTCTTTACTTTCTCCAATAATAATATTTGGAAAGTAACGATAACTTAATCCTTTATTACGTTCATAAATTGATTGGGCAATATGAAATGCATCAATATCCGTTGTATCCATACCCATGACAATATTAATATCTTTAACACTTTTTGCAATTAGACGAATACGTTCATTATCAGATAAATCATAATGACGCAAATTACTAACTTTTTCAGCACCAACACTTAAAAGATATGAACGGATATTAGTTCCTAAAGTTGAATTATAACTCATTTAAAATAATCCTCATCTGTCATTTTTTCATCACCTTTATAGTTTTTCCAAAGTGTTGAACATCCCAACTTAATCATGTGTTCACGTTCACCATATTCAAAAAGTCCATCACCTTTAATATCGGGCTGTGCAAGTAATTTTTCACCTGAACTTATAATACTATATCCGCCGTGGCGTACATACAAATAACCAATATAGTCATAATTGTCATAATCATCCTTGATGTAAACATCATAAGTTTCAGGACAAGCCCCACAAGTCTGATTCAAGTGAAATACTGGCACGTCTGCAACATCAAATGTTACTTCAAATGTACCATCTTTAAGTTCTTCATTATTCATCTTTAACTCTCCATTCAAGATATTCTGACATTTTACCATATACTTTTTCTATAGTTTCATAATCAGATGGTTTTTGTCCACAAGAACAATTAATAAACATAACTGGTAGACCTAAACAGCCACATTGATAGCCACTACAGCATCCATTAACAATAACGCCAGTATCATCACATTCTTTACAATTCATGTCAATATCCTACGTTGATTTTCTTAATTTGTGTTTTAAGACGTTGATTTTCTTCAAGAATATTTCCCAAATGATTTTCCAACGCAATAATTTTATTTCTAAATGTGTTAATATATGGTTCAGATTTTTCCCATTTAAGAACATCTAGTATACGATTGAACATATGTTGTTCTAAATAATGTTCTACCTTATCCCGTTTATCAGAAAAATATTCTTCCCCTTTCAAGGCTACACGTACACCACCACCAGTAGTTTTATTAAAAAGTGGTTTAAGTTTATATATAAATTCAGATTCAATTTCTAAAACTTTTTCTTTAGTGGTAACACCTTCATAAACTTTATGTAATACAATATCTTCTTGTAAATACCCAATTGATACAAATTTATTCAAATAAAAATTATGACTTGTCCCCGACAAAACATGATCAATTCTTTTACCCTTACCACAACCAACATATAGACATACATCATTGTATCTTAATTCATAAACATAAAACATTAAACAAAATTATCCTTAATAAAATTTATAGATATATATTATCACAGACAATAAAAAAGGCAACCTTTAAAGGTCGCCTTTTTCTTCAATTTTAAAATTAATAAATCTAATTTGTTGATCTACATAAGCCTGAATAACAGTTTTCATTCTATCGTATTTGAAATATCGTTCAAAAATATAGATAGCTTTTTCTTCAAGACTGACATTATATTTTGATACTAAAGAATTTTCCAGTAAGCTTAAAATAGAATCTTTATTCAACTCATTAAGATCAGCTTCTTTAATAATTTTCTTTGTGTGAATATCTTCTAACACTATATGATATAACATGATTAAATATCCTTAATTTTTAATTACACATTAGTATATCAATGTGTAATTAAATTGTCAATCACCAATATGCTGTAGAATTTCTTCTTCTGCCATTTCGCTAGGGTCTTTTGCAAATAATTCAGCATTTGCAACTTTATATAATTTACCAATTGCTTCATCGAAACTAGGGTCTTTATAAATTAACACATCCCAAAACTCTTTACTTGATGTATCTTTAGCACGCCATTTTTTATCTTCTGTAACCCCATCAATAACACGTTGATACCAACCATTACTAGGTTTAACTACGTGTCCAGTTTGTTGTGCAATATCAAGTAATCCTGAATACCGATCAATACCACCTTCATGTTTAACTGTAATACCAATCTTAGATTTTTCACGAACATGACGTGATTTTTCAATATTGATTGTAAATGTATATCCAACAAGTTCAGAACCTTCTTTTTCTTGCGAACGTCCAATAATAAATACTTGGTCTGCCGAATACATTAATCCAGTACCACCGCCCATGATGGTTTTAGGGAACATACCAATTTCTTGATAAGTATGGTTTACACCTAAACATGGAATATTTTTAGTTTTAAGAATTGGTGTAATCATACGGGTAAAGCCTTTAAGAGCCTTAGCACGTGACATATCAGCAACTGATTTTTCATCCAACGCATCTTGAACTTCTTTAATTGAAGCAGTATTACCAATAGAGTCAATAGCAAAGATAACTTGTTCTGTATCTTCAAGCGCATTTAATTGTTTCATCACATCAAATTTTAATTCTTCTACGTTTGTAATTGGAATATGAATAACACGGTCTGTATCAATACCAACTGATTTAAAGTATGCTGACGGCGTACCAAATTCAGAATCGTAAAATAAACAAATTGCTTCGGGGAATTTATCCATCCATGCTTTAACACTAATCAATGTATATAGTGATTTAAAGTGTCGAGATGGTCCAGCCCATAGCGTCAATCCAGTATCTAAACCGCCGTGTAATGAACCACTATATGCAATATTAAGTGCATATACTTCTGTTTTTGCCATTTCACGTGCTTCAAAAACTCGACTGTCTTCTAACATAGCCGCTTTTTTAATCGTACTGTTTTTTAATAATTTTTCTTTTAAACCCATTTTATAGCTCCTTAATAATATACTTCTTATTTTTATTGTTCTTTTTATTATTAAAGTGACAGGTTAAACACCCTGTCACTGTACAACACATATATTTAGTGTTTTAAGAAACAGGGCATCCAACCAGTCCATTTGTGCTATAACGACTTACGCCACCACAAGAATTACAACGGTACATTTCCCAACCTTTAACATTAGTAAAGGTTAATTTATTTAATGCAACAACATCATCACTTGAACACTTAGCACAACGCATTGTATTAATGCCTGATTTGATATTTTTAATTGCACCAATGTTAGGAGTTTGTTTTAACCATCCCATCATACGTTTATGTAAATCACGGGTAGCTTCAATATCTTGCTTATTATATTTCAACATGTCATTTAGTGCTTGCTCACATTCAGGAACATTCCAATATTCCATACATCTGCGCCACAATGACCATCCTTCTGTCTCCAATTTACCTTCTAATCCTAAGTAATTTGAAACATTACCCATTGAATTAGATGGAAATTTGAATGATTTTTTAACTTGCTCATATAAATCTATATGTTTTGTTGTGGTAACTGGTGGAATACCGTAAAAAATTGCACGTGTATTCAAATATTTAATATCAAATTTCTTGCTATTATATCCAACCATAATATCAGCTTTTTCAATAGCTTCCATCATATTAACAACCAATGTTAAATCATCACCTTCCTTAATATCACTAGGATTTAATTTGAATCCCTGTACTGGCTCATCATTAAATGCCCACGAAACGGTAAGTAAATGACTTTCCTTTACTTTATGTTCTTGTCGAATGCTTACATCCCAATGATTAAAGTGATATGAAAGACACGGCGAAGTTTCAATATCAAAATAAAGGATATTTACATTTTCTTTGTGTAGAATTGATTCAACATTTTCACTTAACACTTTTTTATTTGTTGAAGGAAAAGTAAAATCTTCTGCTTCCATTTCAACTTTCTTTAAAAATGATCTTACTTTGTATTCATAGTATGTATCACCAAAAACTTTAGTAGCAATAGCTCTATTACTCATACCATCAGCCAAAAGAACTAAAATTTGTTTTTGCCAGTCATTTAATTTATAACCATTTGTATTCAAATATTCATAAATATCTTTATTTTCATTCATAGTATTATTACCTTTTATTATTATTTTACTACTTTAAAAATCATTATCTTTTCATTATATTTTGAGTCACTATCTTGTAAATAATTTTTAACCTTATTTTTCCAATTTGCATTAACTTCATCATGTAGTTCATAACCACCATGATCTTCAAACAACTTAAACCAATCATCATATAAGTTATATTTATTATAATTTTTTATATTGATTGCAACAAAACCGCCGTGTTTCACATATTTATGCATATTATCTATTGATGGTTTTGCAAAATTTTCTAACCAGTTATTATATCCTTTTCTACCAGTGCTTCTACTATTTACAGATTGTGTACTCTCTAATGAATACATTTCCATATTATAATAAGGCGGTGATGAAAAAGAATAATCCATCTTGTTTTCCCATTCAGGTATATAAATTTCACTACCTAAACAAAATAAGTCTGATATTAGATTTTTATTTAAATGTTCTATATAATAGTCTTTTGCGTGTTTTAATTTTTCATATAGTTTTGTATTTGGGTCTGTTCCATAGTAATTATTTCCTAATGCAATATTAGCAATCATTCTGCATCCCCAACCACAAGACATATCATGAACGTCAAATTTAGTAAAATAATCATCATAATAATCTTTAGCGTAATCTGTAATAAATTTTATAAACATTGGGTCAAACTGTCCTGTTACCC
>JACCDV010742101.1_pt1 | contig 37443 bp, 39 predicted proteins | sample 7446131 | NCBI WGS metagenome assembly JACCDV01 (sample SAMN15323448, study PRJNA562643) | freshwater metagenome | isolation source: river surface water | place: USA:Blue River Watershed | collected 2017-08-17
AGGAGAGAGTGGTACAAAGCCGGCATATGTGTCGGCTTTTTTGTTGGTGAAGCTCGGTCTTGCGCGGTTTTCAGGTATTGATACCCTTTTCAATGGCAAGGGGAATTGTGCCCCTGTGCTCAAAAGCGGAGGAAACAATGGATAGAGGGACTTCTGAAGTCGCTGCTGGAATAACATTTCCGGCGATCATTCGCGCCACCATCGGACGGGTCCACTGCGTGTACAACGCGTGCGAATCCCAGGCGGATCTCGATGCCTATCTGGCCGAGCATCAGTTCCGTGTTGGTCGCGACAGTCTCACTGCCGAACCTCCTTCGAGCGGGTCGAGCTGACCCAGACAATACCTCGACAACCTGATCTTCAGAGAAGGCCGGCGCGTACATCGCGACGGCCTTCGTTTTTTGTTAGGATTCATCAAATATGGCAGAAAACGTCGATAAATCAGCTGTTGCGAAGCGCGAGGAGGAGATCTTGGCTTTTTGGAATGAACGCAAGATCTTCGAGAGGTCGGTTGCGCAGGACGCTCCGAACGGCGAGTATGTTTTCTACGACGGACCCCCATTTGCAACCGGCTTGCCGCACTATGGTCACCTCGTGACCGGCATGATCAAAGATGTGATACCGCGCTACAAAACCATGCGTGGCTACAGTGTGCCGCGAGTGTGGGGGTGGGACTGTCATGGTCTCCCGATCGAAAATATTGTAGAGAAGCAGCTCGGTTTTAAACACAAGAAAGATATTAAGGACTTCGGTATCGCGAAGTTCAATGAAGCGTGTCGTGATCAGGTGATGACGTACGCGCATGAGTGGGAGCGCATCATTCCGCGTACTGGTCGCTGGGTGGATATGCAGAATGCGTATCGCACGATGGACAAGCCATACATGGAAAGTGTGTGGTGGGTGTTCAAAACAATCTATGACAAAGGATTGGTGTACGAAGACTACCGCTCAATGCACATTTGCACACGCTGCGAAACTACGCTCTCGCAGCAAGAGGTGAGCGAGGGCTACAAGGAGATCAAAGACATTTCAGTCACGGCAAAGTTCGAGCGCGTTGATATGCCGGGCACGTATTTCCTCGCGTGGACCACAACGCCATGGACGCTTCCGGGTAACGTAGCACTCGCTGTTGGTGCAGCGATCGAATACAGCACGGTAAAAACGGATGATGGCAACTACATCGTTGCTACGGAACGCCTTGGGTACGTTATGGGCGAAAAAAAGTATGAGGTCGTGAGTACCGCAAGGGGAAGTGAGTTGGTGGGAATTTCGTATAAACCACTTTTTGACTACTACGCGAAGGATGAGAAGCTCAAGAATCGAGAGAACGGCTGGAAGGTGTACGCTGCAGATTTTATTACCGCGGAAAGTGGCACGGGGATCGCGCACGAAGCGCCCGCATTTGGTGCGGAGGACTGGGAGCTTTTGAAACAGGTAAACCTTCCGTTTGTTCAGCATGTGAATTTCGACGGCACGATTCGACCCGAAGTCATAGCGTTTGCGGGTATGGAAGTGAAGCCGAACGCAGAGGATCGTGTGCGCATGGCGACCGATATCGAAGTGCTCCGATATCTGCAGGAGCACAATCTGTTCTTTTCTAAAGAGAACATCACACACCAATACCCACATTGTTGGCGGTGCGACACGCCGCTTTTGAACTATGCCACGTCATCGTGGTTTGTTTCAGTTACGAAGCTTAAAGACGAACTGCTCAAAACAGCACAGAATGTGAACTGGTCACCAGAGCACATAAAGGAAGGCTTGTTTGGCAAGTGGCTCGAAGGTGCCAAGGATTGGGGCATTAGCCGCCAGCGCTTCTGGGCGAGCGTGATCCCATTATGGGTTTGTGAAGCGTGCAAAGCGCAAAAGGTCTACGGCAACGTTGCCGATCTTGAGAAAGATAGTGGTCAGACGATTGTAGATCTCCATAAGCACATCATCGACGAAGTCACGGTCTCTTGTACATGCGGTGGCACAATGCGCCGTATTCCAGATGTGCTTGATACGTGGTTCGACTCCGGTTCGATGCCATACGGGCAAGTACACTATCCATTTGAAAATAAAGAACGATTTGAGAAGACCTTTCCAGCACAGTTCATCACCGAATACACAGGGCAATTCCGCGCATGGTTCTACTACCTCCACGTCCTTGCCGGTGCCACGTTTAGTACGAACGCGTTTCAGAATGTAGTGGCGCACGGGATCGTGCTCGCTGAAGACGGAAAGAAGATGTCGAAGCGACTCAATAACTATCCTGATCCGCTTGATGTGATCAATAAATACGGGGCAGACGCACTGCGCCTCTACATGCTTTCGTCTCCACTTCTCAAGGCGGAGAACCTCAACTTCGCGGAAAGTGCAGTCGACGAAATGCTAAAGAAGAATATCGGTCGACTCAACAACGTGCTCGAGTTCTACAAACTCTACGAGAATGGAACGCCACGCGACTTCAAGAGTGCACATGTGCTTGATCGATGGATCATTGCGCGGGTGAACGCGCTCGTCGGGGAAGTGACTGACGGGTTCGAGGGGTACGCACTCGATGAGGCGGTACGACCACTCCCACAGTTCATCGACGATCTCTCTGTGTGGTATCTGCGTCGGTCCCGTGATCGCTTCAAAGAAGATGGTGAAGACAAGAAAGCTGCACTCGCAACAATTCGTTACGTGCTCCACACGCTTTCGCGCGTGATGGCGCCATCAATGCCGTTTTATGCGGAATATTTGTTCCAGGCAGTGAAAGAGGGGGAAGATGAGGAGAGTGTGCATCTTACGCTCTGGCCTGAGGTGCTTGAGCACGACACCAATGCTGCGCAGGATCTTACGCGCATGTTTGCGACCCGTCTCATTGTTTCGCAGGCACTGAAGGAGCGAGAAACACTCAAGCTCAACGTAAGACAGCCACTGAGCGCACTCTATATAGGTAAAACTGATGTATACGGACCTGATACACCTGGCATTAGCGAATATCTCGAGGTGATCAAGGACGAAGTGAACGTAAAATCCGTGGAGTTTGTTTCCGACGCTGGTGTAAAACTTGATACAGTGGTCACCGAAGCATTGCTTCAGGAAGGCTTGGTGCGCGAAGTTCGTCGATTGCTCCAGGGGGCGCGAAAGGATGCGAATCTGTCGCCCTCAGATACCGTTACCTCCGCAGTGCTCGAAGCTCCGAAAGACGAGGTGGAAATTCTCACGAAATTTGTTGATGAGCTTCAGGTGGCAACGAAGATCGCGAAGCTCTCATTCGTTGAGGCAGAAAAGAAGCGTGTTATTTTGGAGCAGAAGTAAGAACTGCGATGTATCAGAAATACCATACGGAGGCGATCGTGCTCGGTACAATCGAGCGCGGCGAGGCTGATCGTACAGTCGCACTCATGACCCGCGATTTTGGCCTCGTACGAGCGCGAGCAAGTGCGGTCCGCACAGAGAAGTCGAAGATGCGCTACGCTTCGCAGCATTTCACACGCCTCAACGCCTCGCTCGTAAAAGGGAAGCGTGGCTGGCGCATGGCTGGCGCTACGGCATATGCATTGCCTATTCCTGGTTCAGGTGTATCAGCCTTCGCCCGTATTGCTGAGCTTACCCAGCGTCTCGTGCCTGGAGAAGAGAAGAACGAGTACCTTTTCGAAGTATTGAGCGAGGCGCATCGCGTACTAATGCATGAGCACGTGGAAGCGATACCGACCATCGAGATCGTTTCAGTAGCACGAGTACTCTTTGCCCTTGGCTACATCTCGGCTGAGGCGCTGAAGACAACGCTCTTTACGCATACGCAGTTCGGCAGCGAGCACATTCAGGAGGCAGAAGTTCTCAAGGAAACTATGCTTAAATCAATTAATCGAGCGATTGCAGAGACGCACCTCTAGCGATACTCTCTCCTCATGATCCCGATCCCACCGATCTTTGAGCGAGCTACGATTGGCGAGATCAATGCACGAGACAATGAGGCTTTTGATGTTGTTATCGGACTCGATCGATCGCTTGTCGAGCAGTTGGTCGCGTACTCCACAGACGAGGCTGATATGGATCTGCGAGCGCACACCTCAGACAGTCATCGCTTTGGAAAAGGGTCGTATGAAGAATGGTTCAGTAAGGGTCGTACGCCGTACGCTGCAGTGAGTGGCAATGGTGTTCTTGCTGCGCTCGCGTGGTTCGGTCCAAAACCGATTGGTCGTAAGTCACTCCGCTACCTCAGCGAGGCAGAGCTGAAGGAGGAGTACTCGCAGGCACGTGGCGATGCGCACACTGTGGTGTATCGATCCTATGGTGCGTATCGTGGACGCGGACTCATGACGAAGTTCATGCAGTTCGTCATTCAGGATTACAAAGCACGGCATCCCGACGCGAAACTCTGGGCCGGGGTCAGTTCCCACAACGAAGCAAGTGTTGCGCTCTCGAAAAAGTTGGGATTCGTGTACTCGGAAGAATACTCTGACCCCGATAATAATTGGGCAGCAATGTTTGAAAACGATACATGGCGCGCGTAAAACTCAGCGAATATAAGGCGAAACGTATCCTCCTTGGGGAGACGTACACGGGTGTGCAGCTGCGTTCGGGTTCGATCAATATCCCGGCGGGCCACTTCGTTGCGAAGGTAGATCAGGGGATTAAGAAGCGCTTTAAGCAGGGGCTCGTTGTTGTCGATAAAGATACAGCAACGACAGAGGCTGCAATACGGGAGTGGGAAGCAAAAGGATTCTCGCAATTCATCCTTGATCCGCTTGTGCCACATGATCCAAAAGATGCTCGATACGTCTCATTTGAACGTGTGCGAGAGGGAATTCGAGTTTTATATTCCGCAGATGGGGGTGTTGATATTGAAGAACATCCAGAAGCGGTGACACAACATCTCATCAAAAAAGAGGAAGACGTTGCAGGAGTGTCGGCTGCTACACATATTCCGCAGCAGTTTATGGCCCGTGTCTTCGATGTCTTTCAAAAGGAGCACTTTGTATTTCTTGAGATCAATCCGCTTGTCGTAAAAGATGGAGGCGCCGAGCTTTTGGATGCAGCAGCGCTCGTTGATAGCGCTGGAGAATTTTTCGTAAAAAACTCGTGGACCGAGCGCGACGTAATAAAAGGCAAGACAAAGCACGAGACTGAAACACGTGTTGAAACGCTCGCGGCTACGACCCCCGCATCTCTCAAGCTCTCCGTTATCAACCCAAACGGTTCATTATTTTTCCTCCTCTCTGGTGGTGGGGGATCAATTGTGATTGCCGACGAAGTACAGCTGCGTGGCGCGGGTGAACTGCTTGCAAATTACGGCGAATACAGCGGAGGCCCTACGAGGGAAGAGACATATCTATACTCCAAAGAAATCCTGTCACTTCTACTTGATTCCACTGCACAAAAGAAGGCGCTTGTGATCGCGGGCGGCGTTGCGAATTTTACCGATGTAAAGAAAACGTTTCTCGGCATTATCGATGCGCTTGGCGAGGTCTCGCAGAAACTTCGAGATCAGGGAGTAAAAGTGTTTGTACGTCGTGGTGGGCCAAACGAAGCAGCGGGATTGAAGTTGATGAAGGATTTTCTTGAGAAAGAACAACTGTTCGGCTCCATATATGGATCGGACGAGGTCATTACGCGCGCAGTCGAAGATGCCATAACATTCGTCCAATAATATGTCGGTACTCGAGAGAATAAGAAAAGGCGAAGACGGGATACTCGTGGTGGGCAATCACCCCGGTATCGTGCAATCTATTCTGGACTTTGATGCGCTCTCCGGTAAATCGCATCCATCGATTGTGGGAATGATTGCGGGCACACGAAAAGCACAAAAGTTCTTTTTTGGTTCTCGCGAAATACTCATTCCGTGTTTCAAAGACTATACGCGCATACCAGCTCATGTGGCCACGCGTGTGCGATGGATGCTGAACGCTCAATCCGGTCGTCGCACGCTCACATCTACAATTGGCTTTTTTGAAGCGTTTCCCGAAGCGCTCGGTGGGCATCTCTTTGCTGAAAATGTGCCCGAGAGTCACGCAACAGAACTCATCGCGCGATTTGGGTCACGCTACGTGATCGCGGGACCGTCAGGGGTAGGACTCCTCGTTTCCGGGCACTTAAAACTTGGTGCAATCGGCGGCACTGATGTGGCACAGATAGCCGCGGCACATCTGCCAACACAGGGATCTGTTGCTGTCGTTTCCACATCGGGCGGTATGACGAATGAATTGATCCGCGCAGTTTCCAACGCCGGCAAACGCGTGTCGTTCTCGCTTTCGATCGGTGGTGATCGGTTTCCGATCACGGCACTCTCGCAGGTGATTGCGATGGCTGAGTCGGACACCGCAACGAAGGCGATCGTATATTTCGGTGAGCTAGGCGGGTCCGACGAATACGAGATCGTTGAGATGCTACGGAAAAAGACGCTTACAAAGCCGATCATTTGTTACGTAGCAGGTGTGATCGACGAAGCATTTGATGAGCGTATGCAGTTCGGACATGCAAAGGCGCTCGTAGCGCATAAAGACGAAAGTGCGCGGGCGAAGCGTGAGGCGCTTCGCGCTGCGGGGGCGATCGCACCGGATTCGTTCCCGGAATTTCTGAAAGCATTGAAAGACCTGTCGCTCCCAGATATCCGTGATACCGTCATTGATACAAAGCCGTATATGGATCGTAAACAAAGCATCCTCTCAACCCGCCACATTGTTGATCTGGAGGCAGTGCCACAGTTCATCAAAGATGGTGCGCTCGTGCAGCAGCCACAGAATGCGTTCGCTGCAGCGGCACTCAACGCCCTTATTGGAAAAAAAGTATCTTCTGAGACAGCGGCATTCGTCGAGAATATCTTTGAATTATTGATCGATCATGGTGGTCATGTTTCCGGCGCCGTGAACACGATGGTAACTGCGCGAGCGGGGAAGGATATGGTCTCTTCGCTCTCTGCAGGACTCCTCACGATTGGTCCGCGATTTGGTGGGGCTGTAAACGAAGCGGCACGCACGTGGCACGACGGGGTTACCTCAAAAGCCGGCGCTGCTGCATATGTTGAGGCAAAGAATACAGCAGGTGTATTGCTAGCGGGGATCGGTCACCGTAAGTATCGTGTAGGAATTCCTGACCCACGTGTTGCCGCACTCGCAGAGTTTTCCGCGCTTCTCACAATGCATCCCCACTACGATTTCGCGCGATCGATAGAGGTGGTCACGACTGCCAAGAATGGAAACCTTATTTTAAATGTTGATGGGGTAATGGCCGCATTGCTGATCGACCTCTTGCAGGAAAAGGACGGGCTCACGGACGCGGAAATAACTGAACTGATCGAGGCGGAATTCTTTAACGCGCTTTTTGTTATTCCACGCACTGTCGGATTTATTTCACATTTTATTGAACAGAAGCGAAACGACGAAGGATTGTTTCGTTTGCCTGATGAGCTTCTCTTTGAGAGAGACGACGATGAAAAAGAATAGCCGCCTGTAGCAGGCGGCCAGTGCAACGCGTTCAATACGCGTCTTTCCATCCTTCACGACGGTACTTTTCATATACCGAAGGTTCTACCTCGATCTCGATGCCTCCCAGTGGAAGCAGCCGACTTATGGTTCCGAGAACCAACCCTGTGGCGGTTGATACGATACTGCCGGTATCGCAGGGTCCGCGTATTTCTACTTCAATATCTTTTGCCAGTGGTTTACGCATTGAATCTGGCATTTTGATCCGCACGATCATCGTCCCGCTCCCTTGTCGCTATTTTCGTACTGCCGCACAGCAAAACCCATTTATCGTTACTCGATACACTGGTGTCCATCAAAACGCGATAACGATGACTCGTCAAGCGTGCGCGGTGCTAGAATAATCTCTAATGGATCCCTCTGAACATGATCAGGAGCGAATACAGCAGCTGCGACAGGCGATGTATTCTCGCAAGCTCTCAGAGCAAATTCATGAGCGCCCTCGTCGCGAGCTGCAGCACGATCGTGAGATCGTGGGTGACGATTGGAAGACGCAAGAGCCGGAGCTCAACAAGATGCAGGTGGCACCGCGGTTCATTGGAGCAACACGGGCGGTCCTGAAATGGATGCTCTTACTCTCCGTGGTGTTCTTTTTGGGGGCGGCGGCATTTTTCGGCTACTATTTTGTTCTCGGTGGGGGAAGTCATCCTGCAAATCCTGGCAATATCGATATTTTGGTCGTGGGGCCTCCTCAGGTTGCCGGTGGTGAGCCAGTTGAGCTTCAGATCACTGTGGTGAACAGAAATCGAGTACCGCTCGAGCTTGCAGATCTTTTGGTTACATTCCCACCTGGCACGCGTTCTGTTGCTGATTTCGCAACCGATCTACCAAGTCTTCGCCAATCACTTGGCACCATTGAACCAGGAGGCCGTAGGCAGGGAACGATCTCGGCTGTGTTCTCAGGTGCGAATGGTCAGAAGGGCGACGTAAAAGTAGAGCTCGAATATCGTGTGCAAGGATCAAATGCCATTTTCGTATCATCGCAAGACTATGCGCTCACGTACACATCATCGCCACTTTCGATATCGGTTGATGGAAATACACAAACAACATCCGGTCAGCCGGTGCAGTTTACGGTGAGTGTGGCATCAAACGCGAGTGCACCAACGCGCGATGTGGTGGTAGATATAGCGTACCCGTTTGGATTTAAATTTACGAGCGCTTCTCCGGCTCCAGTGAAAGGAAATACATGGTCGCTCGGCGACTTTGCACCTGGTCAACGCAAATCGATCTTGGTGCAGGGGACGCTTGCCGGCGAGCAGGGGGACAAGCGAGTGTTTAGGATCGCAGCGGGAACACGTACGGATAAAAGTACCGGTGTGACCACGAAGCTTGCAGACAATACGTATGAGATGAATATTGCACAAGCATTCCTTGGGCTTTCGATCAGCACAAACTCGAGTCAGCCTGCACAGCAGCCTGACGACTTTGAGCCGCAGCCGAAGGTCGGTGTGCCGATTGCGGAGCCGGGCACTACGGTTACGGTCACGATCGAGTACCAAAATAATCTTTCAGTTGAGATCACTGATGCGGTCGTAGTCGCGCGCCTTTCGGGACTGATCGTCGATGGAGAAACAGTTCGTGTGAACGAGGGTTTTTTCCGCTCCTCTGACGATACGGTGATTTGGGATAAAACAACAACGGGAGGTGATCTCGCAACACTCACTCCTGGCAAACGAGGTACTGTTTCATTCTCGTACACAATGCCGTCGCCGAAATCGATCTCAGGTGACCCGAAGATCGACATTAGTGTGAACGCAGCAGGTAAGCGACTTTCTGAGACGGGGGTGCCGCAATCGCTACAATCTACTGCGCGTACGCAGGTGCGACTTGCAACCGATCTACAGCTCGCATCACAAGCACTCTATGTGCAAAACCCATTCGGCGTGAAAGGTCCGATGCCACCAAAGGCGGGGCAGGAAACAGAGTACGCGCTCGTGTTTACTGTAACGAACACGACCAACAAGATCACGAATGCGAAAGTAACCGCAAAACTACCGTCATACGTTCGATGGATCGGTTCACATGCGCCACGCACGGAAAACCTCTCATTTAATCAGTTTGACGGCACATTCACATGGAATCTTGGCGAGATCGCACCGGGAGCTGGGGTGAATGGCACGCAGCCGCGACAGATCGCGATCTCGGTTGGCATAACACCGTCCACAAGTCAGATCGGCGAGCAGCCGACGCTGGTTGAGAATGTGACGCTCACGGGCACGGATGAGGCGACGGGAGCCACTGTTACGAAGCGTGCCGAACCAGATGTAACGACGAATCTTGGGCAGATCGGTAAGACCTCGACTAGTCAGACGGTGAACCCGGATTCGGGATTTCTCCCCGCCAACGCCACGGTCATCAAATAAGGGAAGTTGTGTAATAGCCGTGCTTCGGTAGACTCTCTCAATATGTCTGACGTCTCGATGGAAAAAATCATCTCGCTCGCAAAACGCCGCGGCTTTATCTACCAGGGTTCCGAAATCTACGGTGGACTCGCTGGTACATGGGACTTCGGTCCGCTTGGTATCGAGCTCAAGAACAACATCAAACAACTGTGGTGGCGCATGTTCGTGCAGGGACGCGACGATATGTACGGAGTGGATGCCGCGATATTGATGAACCCAGAAGTTTGGAAAGCATCCGGTCACGTGGAAGGTTTTTCCGACCCGCTCGTTGAGTGTAAAAAGTGTAAGCGTCGTTTCCGTGCGGACCATGTAGGGGAGAAGTGTCCAGAGTGTGGTGGTGAGTTTGGCGAGGTTCGTCAGTTCAACATGATGTTTCAAACCCAGATCGGTGCGACTGAAGGATCGGTTTCGTATCTCCGGCCGGAGACAGCGGGCGGTATCTTTGTGAACTTTAAGAATGTGGTGGACTCGTTCCATCCAAAGCTTCCATTCGGTATCGGTCAGATCGGTAAGGCATTCCGTAATGAGATCGCTCCGCGTGACTTTATCTTCCGTGTCCGTGAGCTCGAACAGATGGAGATCGAGTATTTTGTGCGTCCCGAAAATTGGGAAGAATCGTTTGAAATGTGGCGGCAGAACGTACATGCATTCAACGAGGCGGTCGGTATCAATCGCGACGCTGTCTACGAACTCGAAGTGGCGGATGGCGATCGTGCGCATTACTCCAAGCGCACTATTGATTTCGAATTTGATTTCCCGTTCGGACGAAAGGAGCTTTATGGCTTGGCGTACCGAACAGACTTTGACCTCAAGGCCCACCAGACGGGTTCAAGCCAGAATCTGGAGTTTCAGGACGACGTCGCCAACGACAAGCTTGTGCCGCACGTGATCGAGCCATCATTTGGTGTAGAGCGCACGATTCTTGCTCTGCTTACTTCTGTGTACACCGAAGATGAGCTTGGTGGGGAACCGCGTGTATATCTCAAGTTCAATAAAGCAGTCGCTCCGGTAAAGGCGGCGGTATTTCCGCTGCTTAAAAATAAGCCGGAGCTTGTGGCAAAGGCTCGTGCTGTATATGACATGTTGAAAAAGGATATTCCGCAGATCATGTGGGATGACAATGGAAATATCGGCAAACGTTATCGCCGACAGGATGAGATCGGTACGCCGTACTGTGTAACGATCGATTTCGACACTTTGGGTGAGAATCCCGACCTGCTCGACACCGTCACAATTCGCGACCGAGATACGGGCGAACAGGAGCGAATTTCCATCGCAGATCTGAAGGCTAGGGTCGCCTAAAAGGAGTACCTTGCCGTGATAGGATGCGGGCATGGAAGACCGCAGTCTCAATGTAACCATCACGACCGGCACGCTCCTGAAAACGATCGTTGTCCTCGCGCTCGCGTGGCTCTTGTTCATTTTGCGCGATGTCGTGCTCATCGTGCTTACTGCGGTCGTTATTTCTTCCGCTGTAGAGCCGGGCGTGCGTCTGATGACACGACAGAGGATCCCGCGTGTTGCCGCTGTTTTGATCCTGTATCTTTTCATGTGTAGTTTGCTGTTTTTGCTCTTCTACTTTTTCTTCCCATCGGTTCTGAAAGATTTTGGTACGTTTGCCGCATCTCTCCCTCAATACCTCGACACCTTTACGCATTCGACTGCATACACCGCATATTCCAGCATGCTTGGTTTGCCCTCGGCAGCAGAACTGACGGGAAGTGAAGTGGTTACGAACTTCCGATCGATCTTTGATATGGGCGCAGGGGGATTCAGTGCGGCAACCAAGATCTTCGGTGGTGTTTTCTCATTCGTGCTGATCGTTGTATTTTCCTTCTATTTCGCTGTGGTGGAAACGGGGGTTGATGACTTTTTACGCATTGTTTCTCCGCGTAAGCACCGCGACTATGTACAGGATCTGTGGAAGCGATCTCAGCACAAGATCGGTCTCTGGATGCAAGGACAGCTGATTCTTGGGGTTCTGATTGGGGTGTTCGTGTATCTAGCGCTGCTTATTTTACAGGTACCACATCCACTCGTGCTTGCGGTGATCGCGGCTTTTTTCGAACTTATCCCCGTGTTCGGTCCGATCCTGGCAGCGATTCCTGCGATCATCATCGGCTTTGTCTCGGGTGGAGCGGTGATGGGTCTTGTGGTGCTTGGCGTATACGTGCTCATTCAGCAGTTTGAGAACCATCTGATCTATCCACTCGTTGTGACGCGTGTCGTAGGGGTACCGCCTTTGTTGGTGATCTTGGCGCTTATTATTGGGGCTGAGCTTGCAGGGCTCCTTGGTGTGATCCTTTCCGTTCCGGTTGCGGCAACGCTTCAGGAGCTCGTGAAAGACATCGAAAGTGGGAGGCTTGCACAACATGAGGAGAGCGTTGCATAGTCTCTTGATATGGCAAAGAATTTTTATTTGACGACGACGCTTCCGTACGTAAATGCGGATCCGCACATCGGCTTTGCGCTTGAGAGCGTGCAGGCAGATGCGATTGTACGCTTTCGTCGCCTGATGGGGGACACTGTGTTTTTTACCACAGGCACTGATGAACATGGCCAGAAGATATTTCAGAAGGCTAAGGAGGAGGGACGCGACGTACAGGAGTACGTAGATCACTTTGCGGGACAATTCCGCAAATTACAGCGGGCGCTGAATCTTTCGTACGACGCATTCATTCGCACAACGGATGAGCGGCACGTACACGCAGCGCAGGAATTATGGAAGCGCTGCGAAGCAGCAGGCGACATCTACAAAAAGAAATATAAGGGACTCTACTGTGTTGGTGACGAGGCGTATGTAAAAGAGACTGATTTGGTGAATGGTAAATGCCCAAACCATCCAAATATGGATCTCGTGGAGATCGAGGAAGAGAACTACTTTTTTAAGCTGAGTGCATATCAGGACAAAATTCTGTCGTACCTCCATGGGGAGGGTGTGATCGTGCCTGAGTGGCGCCGACTCGAAGCGATCAAATTTGTGGAAGGGGGCCTTGAAGACTTTAGTATTTCCCGCGAAACGGAGCGCATGAGTTGGGGGATCCCAGTGCCTGGAGACGAATCGCAGGTGATGTATGTATGGTTCGATGCGCTCACGAACTACATCTCGACACTCGGGTGGCCGGATGACTCCGAAGGCTTCTTTAAAACGTTCTGGGAAAATGGTGAGACATTGCAAGTGGCGGGGAAGGATCAGGTGCGATTCCAATCGATCATGTGGCAGGCAATGTTGATGTCGGCTGGTATTAAGGGCACCGACCGTGTCATGTATCACGGGTTCATTACGAGCGGCGGTCAGAAAATGTCGAAGAGTCTCGGTAATGTGATCGAGCCATATGCGATCGTTGCTGAATACGGCACTGATGCGCTTCGGTACTTCTTGCTTCGACACATTCATCCATATGACGATAGTGATTTCACTATGGAGCGCTTCAAAGAGGCGTACAACGCGGATCTCGCCAACGGTATCGGCAATGTAACCTCACGCATCATGACGCTGGCTGAAAGGAATCTTGATACAGCTATTGAGCGCCCGGAGCCAGTAGGGTTTGCAAAGGAATACACAGAGGCTCTTGACGCATATGAATTCAATCGCGCGGCAATGTATGTAATGGAGCGTGTGCAGGAGCTCGACCGCAAGATCTCTGATACTGCACCATTCAAGCTTGTGAAAACTGATCCTGCTGCAGGGAAAGTCCTGATCGCACAGCTCGCGATTGAGCTCTATGGTATTGCGCGTCTCCTCAATCCGCTGATCCCTGCAACGAGTGATGCTATAAAGGCGGCAATTCTTGCGAACAAAAAGCCAGAGAATTTGTTCCAGCGAAAGGATTAAGTATGAAATATTTCGATGCACATACCCACGTGAACTTCGTGGCGTACAAAGATGATCGCGCTGAAGTAATACAGCGCGCCAAGGATGCAGGCGTGGGCATGAACGTCGTAGGCACTCAAATCGATACATCGCGAGAAGCGGTCGCGCTGGCCGAGCAGTATGACCACATATACGCCACTATCGGGTTGCACCCGGTACACACCGCGAAGTCGTACCACGACGAGAAAGAATTGGGCGAGGGCGGAAAAGAATTCACTTCGCGCGGTGAGCAGTTTGATGCCGCTGCGTACGAAGCGCTCGGCAAGAGTGATCGAGTGATCGCGATCGGCGAGTGCGGACTCGACTATTACCGCGTGGAAGAAACCACCAAAGATGTGCAAACAAAGGCGTTCATTGAGCACATCGAGCTTGCAAACAAGCTCCAAAAGCCGCTCATGCTCCACATTCGCAATGCATATGAGGACGCACTTGAAGTGCTGAAGGCGCACACCAAAGTACAAGGCGACGTACATTTCTTTGCTGGTGATTGGGCCACAGCAAAGAAGTTTCTCGATATTGGATTTACGCTTTCTTTTACCGGCGTTCTCACCTTTACGCATGATTACGATGAGGTGGTAAGGAACGCTCCGCTCGATATGCTGCTCTCTGAAACCGATGCACCCTACATCACTCCGGTGCCGCATCGCGGCAAGCGAAATGAGTCGTCGTATGTACCGTATGTGGTCCAGGCGATCGCCGGTATACGAGGTGAAGATGAAGAAGTGGTCCGCGGGCAGCTCCTTGCAAATGCGGCTCGGGTCTTTAGTATTCAGTCATGAACAAAAATATCGTTATCGCATTGCTCCTTATTGTCCTCGCGGGAGGAGTTTACTACTGGTACAGCAACAAAGATGCATCGAACATGATGATGCAGGCAAATGAGAATGCTGGCACACAGACGGGTACTGAAACAGCTCCAACACAGCAGGATGCGATTGGTAAGCACTCCGTCACGTGGAAATTCGATACAGTTGAGGAGGCAAAAGATGACGGTACGCCGCAAAAAACTAAGGTCACAGTCACGTGGGATGGAAAGAGCTACGATGGAGGGACCTACGAAGGCAGCTGTGCAGAGATCGATGGGTCAAACGGAACCCTCGTCGAGGGGCAAGTTTCTGGGGCACTCTGCTGGTTTGCAGGCGCAGGGGATGAGATCGGCGTATTTGCTGAAAACGGTGGCTTTGTCTTAAAGCATGGAGAACAGCAGGAACCAAGCGGAGAGGGTGCAGGCTTCCGCGGCAACTTTAAGACGCTTCTGACGCTCTAAGGGCTAAAAAGGGGCATCATTCTTGCCTCGAGGGGGGTGCTGTGTTAGAGTGCCCCCACAAACGATATATGGCAGACGACACATCAATGACAATCGATACGACCGCAGAAGATGCGGCAGCAACCCGTATTTACGAGGTTGGTTATCACGTGATCCCAAGCGTTGCTGAGGAAAACGTAGAAAAGGTTGTCAGCGAAGTCCGTTCGTTCATCGAAAAACAGGGCGGCTCCTTCATTGCGGAAGGTGCTCCTGTGCTCACCAAGCTCGCCTATGACATGGACTCACGCGAAGGCGACAAGTGGGCTTCGCAGGACCGTGGCTATTTCGGCTGGATCAAGTTTGAGGCAGTGGTTGGCACTGCCCAGGCACTCGAAGACATGCTCAAGGCAAACAAGAGCATCCTCCGACACATCGTATTCCGCACCGTTCGCGAGGAGACTCGTGCACGCATCAAGGCTCCGACACTTCGCGAAGTGAAGCGAACTGACACCATCAAGACAACAGCAAAGCGCGACGAGGAAAGCGCCCCGGTTTCTGAAGAAGACCTCGACAAGGCTCTCTCGGACATCACAACCGACTAAACACCGTATGTATCTCAATAAGGCAATGCTGTTCGGCAATCTGACGCGCGATCCTGAATTGCGTGCATTGCCGAGCGGTATGAATGTCTGCAATTTCTCAGTTGCTACGAATCGCACCTACAAGGATCGCGATGGAAAGAAGCAGGAGCAGACTGATTTTCACAATGTCGTCGTCTTCGGCCGTACGGCCGACACGGTCAACCAGTACCTCAAAAAGGGTAGCTCGGTATACGTCGAGGGCCGCATGCAGACCCGAAGTTGGGAGCAGAATGGCGAAAAGAAGTATCGCACCGAAGTGATCGCAGACGCGGTTCAGTTCGGACCACGAAGCTCAGGTGGAGGTGGTGGCGGTAGCGCATCTTCTCGCCAGGCAGACGATATGCAGGACTCAGGCCCATCGGCTGGTCCAGGCATTGATTACCCGAAAGATGATATTAATCCGGACGACATTCCGTTCTAAACAAAAGATATGACAAATATTTTGACTCAGAATGACATCCAGCACGTAGACTACAAGGATATCGACTTGCTCAAGCAGTTCGTAAATCCTCACGGTCGTGTGATGGGTCGCAAGCGAACCGGCCTCACTGCAAAGCAACAGCGCGCAGTAGAAGCTGCGGTCAAGCGCGCGCGGTTCATGGGGTTACTCCCGTACATCCAAAAATAAAAAGAAAACCGGCGAAAGCCGGTCTTTTTATTAATGGATGTAAGAACGCGTAGCGTTCTGGCGGGAGTAACGGCCGGAGCTGGGGCCCACGCCTGACGAGGCGTGGGATTGCGAGGCGGGGCCTGCGCGCGACTCGCAGAAGCGAGTCGACGTGTGGGCTTCTCCCGTATATCCAGAAGTAATATCTTCAAACATAAAAGCCCCGGAGAGATCCGGGGCTTTGTCATTATGATACTGGGGGCTCTCTACGTGAGCTCGACGATGAATCGCGTATGCTCCCGGAACTCCATGAGTACAGGCTTCTTGTGGAGCTCGCCCCACACCCCGCTCACCGTGCCTTTCTTGATGTGCACGCGCTTAGAACGCAGCGGCACCTGCATTGCGGTCTGCGTAAGGCCGGCGATCTCGAATTGTTGGTACATGCAGGGTCGCGTCTTGTCTGGTTCGAGCGGCAGTGCCTCGATCGCCGCATCAATCGTCTTGCCGGCGGTATATTCGCGAGCAAACGCCACCGCTGATTCCTGGGACTTGCAGCCCACTGCTTGGAGCTTGTCGGCATACACAGGCGTAGTGAACACAAACGCGAGCAACAATAGGGATGCAGATCTCATCGTAGTACCCTCTGGTTAAGACTGGGGGCAGTGTACGTGAGAAGTCTATACACACAAGACCCTGCCAGTGGCAGGGTCTTGTGAGGGACGTTTTTTTATTTGGTTACGCGTTCAACGTAATCGCCAGTTTCTGTGTTGATGCGGATCATGTCACCAGCCTCTACGAACATCGGCACGGTGATGGTCGCGCCTGTCTCAAGCTTTACTGGCTTGTTGCCGCCCTGTGCAGTGTTGCCGCGCGTATTTGGCGGGGCTTCTACCACCTTCAGGTCTACCTTGATCGGGATCTTCACCTGGATTGGCTGTTCTTCAAACCACTTCACTTCCACCTCGGTGTTGGCTTTGAGCCACTTACTCTCATCGCCGATACGATCAGCAGTAAGGGTAAAGCGCTTGGATTTGTCTGAGGACTCGTGGAAGAACCACTCGCCGTTGCGCTCGTAGATGAATACTGCGCTTCGGTTTTCGATATCAGCTTCCTCTACCTTGTCCGATACGTGGAAGGTGTGTTCAGCCATCGAGCCCGATTTAAGGTTTCGGAGCTTTACCTGATTCACCGGCTTGCGCTGCTGCTTGCGGAAAACCCATGCAGAAAGCACTTCGTACGGTTCGTCGTCGATAATGATGATTCTCTTCGCGAGAACTTCGTTGTATGCGAGCATTGCCATAAGTGCGCGCACTGTAGCCAAAAATGAGCGCCTTGTCCATCCGGATAAGAGTGATAGGCTGCGTCCCGGAACAAAAAGGGGAGATTGTTCGTGCGAATTCACACGATCGAAAACGAGATCATACGCACGCGCACTGCGGTGATTGTGCTTGGCATCCTGCTCATTGTGGCTTCCAAATTGGCCCTTACTGCTCCTACGCAGTCCTTCGAACAGGCATGCTTATGTTGTGCGAGTCTGGTTTGTTTCGTGCACGCTGGCATCGGATGTCTTGTGCTCCGGCTGTACAAAATACGGTTCATTTCGGGTCCGAACCCACCATTACCAAACGACCTCGCATACTGCGAGGTCGTTCTACGTTTGGTCTACTCGTCGCCTGAAGAACCAGAGCTCTTCGAGCTCATGCCGTTCTCAGCGAGCTGCTTTTTGATGTTTTTAAGGAGGTCGTTGATGATCGGCTTATTCTCGCGTAAGAATGTGCGCGCTGCATCGTAGCCGCGACCAAGTTTGATCTCACCGATGGTGTACGAACCACCCGACGACTTCTGCACAAGTCCGAGTTTTTCACCAAGCGCGAGCGCTTCGCCCTCACGTGAAATGCCCTCGCCATACATCATGTCGAACTCCACTGCTCGGAAGGGAGCCGCTACTTTATTTTTGACGATCTTTACGCGGTGACGACCACCCATCGTTTCGTCGCCCTTCTTGATCTGCGCGATGCGGCGGATGTCGATTCGTACTGAGGTGTAAAACTTGAGTGCCTTACCGCCGGTCGTGGTTTCAGGATTACCGAACATCACACCGATCTGCATGCGGATCTGGTTGATGAAGATCACGACTGTTTTTGTCTTTGCAACGATCGCAGTGAGCTTACGCAATGCTTGCGACATGAGGCGCGCCTGCTTGCCCACATGTGACTGGCCCATATCACCCTCAATTTCATCTTTAGGAGTGAGCGCTGCCACAGAGTCCACTACGATCACATCGATCTTTCCTGAGCGCACCAGCGATTCCACGATCTCGAGTGCTTGTTCACCAGTATCTGGTTGGGACACAAGGAGAGAGGAGATATCGACGCCGATCTTCTTCGCATACTCTGGATCAAGCGCGTGTTCAGCATCGATAAATGCGCAGATACCACCTTTTTTCTGCGCCTCAGCGATGGAATGCAGACAGAGTGTCGTTTTTCCGGAGCTCTCAGGTCCGAAGATCTCAATGATACGCCCGCGGGGAATTCCGCCGATGCCAAGTGCCCAGTCCACACCAATGGATCCGGTAGGGATCGCGTTTATATCCACCTTCGGGGTTGCGCCGAGCATCATGATTGAGTCATCGCCGAACTTCGTTTTGATGTCGGAGAGTGCTCGCTCAATATCCTTATCTGTTCCCGTACCTGTTTCTTTCGGTGCTGCTTTCGTTTTTTTCGTGCCGAGTGCCATATCGTGATCGCTAAGAGGTAATAGATTTCAGTATACCTTACGGGTTTTGTGGGGTTGTGGACGCTGCTTCTGGGGTCGTCGTGGCGCGCCTTGACGGGGTAGAGGATGCGTTTGGGTCAATTATATAGACAACCTCAACGATCTTTTGAGTTGTGCGGCCATAGCGATCTGTCGCGTCGAGCATGATGCGATTGAGGCCCGGAGCGAGTAAGTATGGCTCATCAAACGCACCATCTTCGGTCACCGATATCGGACGACCGTTCATGGAGAGGTCCGCAATACGTTCCGCTTTCCCTTGGATGGAGATGAACGGGTCGCGTACCTCGGTCACACCTGTTACCACCTGAATACTTGGCCCATACAACACGCCCCGCGCCTCGAAGTACGCATATCCCACAATCAGTAGGAAAAATATCGCGAGCGCGATTCGGGTGATACGGCCATCTCGGTAGGGCAACATACCAATGTAGTCAGCCGTTAATTCTCTCGTGGATCGTCGCCGTAGTCACCGCTCTCCATGGGCTCGGCTGCGAGTTCGTCTGCATTACCAGCACCAATGATCTCGCGCGGCTTTGCGCCGTCGGCAGGGCCGATCACGCCTCGCTCCTCAAGAAGATCCATCAGTTTTGCGGCACGAGCATAGCCAACACCGAGTTTTCGCTGCAGGTATGAAGTGGACGCTTTACCGGCTTCGATCACTGTTTTCTTTGCTTCGCCGTACAGTTCGTCGCCCTCCTCACCGTCATCGCCTCCGATCATTGCGGAGAATATGGCATCCTTGCCACCCACGGTCTCGTTCATGTCCATGGTGGTCGCGAGCGTCGGCTCGTTGTGCTTTGCGATGTAATCAACAACGCTCTTCACTTCCGCTTCAGATATATAGGGAGCTTGCACGCGGTTTGGTTTCGACATCTCGCCTGAGAGGAAGAGCATATCGCCTGCACCGAGCAGTGTTTCTGCACCACCCATATCCAAAATAGTTCGTGAGTCGATCTGAGAGGACACCTGGAGAGCGAGTCGGGCAGGAATGTTGGCCTTGATGAGGCCCGTGATCACCTTTACTGATGGTCGCTGGGTCGAAAGGATAAGGTGAATGCCCACAGCGCGACTCATTTGTGCAAGGCGCACGATGCCGCCCTCCAACTCGCGAGGGTAGGCGGTCATAATGTCTGCCAATTCGTCGATAATAAGCACGATGTATGGCATTGCCTCTGGCATTGGTTTGCCCTCAACCGGGCCTTTTTCAAGTGCAGGTTTGAGCACAGTTTCGTGATACGAGCCAATATCGCGTACACGTTCCGTTTCTAGGATGTTGTAGCGTCGTTCCATTTCCTTTCCGAGCCACTTAAGCGCAAGGATCGCTTTCTTTGCGTCGGTAATTACAGGTGTGAGCAAGTGGGGGATCGGATTATAGAGCGTGAGCTCAACGCGCTTTGGATCCACCATGATGAACCGCAGTCGCTCTGGCCCACATCGATAGAGGAGCGATACGATCATGTCGTTGATCGTTGCCGACTTACCGGCGCCAGTGGTACCAGCTACGAGCATGTGTGGCATACGAGCAAGATCTGCAAATTGTGGAGCGCCAGTAATCGTTCTGCCGAGTGCCATGAGAAGTGCTTTTTCAGACGAGGCGAACCCTTCGTCGGAGACGAGTGGACCCATACCAAGTGTGGTGCGTGAAATATTTGGCACCTCGATACCTACAAGCGATTTTCCAGGAATAGGTGCCTCAATACGAACAGGGGAGGCGGCGAGCGCGAGTTCGAGGTTGCTCTGCAGTGCAACGATCTTAGCCAATCGCACGCCCTCGGCTGGCTTCATTGAGTAGCGGGTGACTGTCGGGCCGATGTTGGCCTCATCCATCTCTACTTGAATGCCAAAGTTCTGCAGGGTGCGTTTAATGATGTTCATGTTGGCTTTCACATCGCCAACTTCAGGCTTGCCTTTGTTCTTAGCAAGGAGGGAGGCTGGTGGTGGTGTATAGGTGCTTCCGGTTGCTGCGGTGATAGGGAAGCCTGCGCCATCTTCATTGACCTTGTCGGAGAATTTCTTGATCTCTGGCTCCTTTTCTTTCTTCGGTGCTGGTTCAGGAGTGTGTGGTCGAACGGGCTCATCATCATGATCTGCAGCGCTCATTCCGGTGACGGGCACGTCGTCGAGTGCAACAGGCGCGAGTCCTTCGTCTTCAATAGCATTTGGATTGAGCAAGCCCTTGATCCATCGCACCACTTCGCCGAGGTGAATATCAAATGCCACAACAAGTGCCATGATCACAAACGAAAGTAAAAAGATAACAGTGGCGATGGTATCAACCGCGGCAACGATGGGGGCAGAAATAGCGTCGCCCAAAATTCCGCCAGCCATCGGATAGGCAAGCGAGATAAGGCCCAGTCCCGAAAGTAAAAAGATGGCCATTGAGATCACATGTACCCAAGAAACCGTTCGTTCTAGGGAGCGGAATATCAGTACCGCGAGCATGACCATTGAAAGTGGAAGGAGAAGGTACCCTATACCAAGAAGCCATGAGAGTCCGTTATAAAGCGCTGCACCTGCCGTGCCACCCACGCCAATGAGCGCAAGGATCAAAAAGCCTGAGATGGCAAAAAGAAATATTGCGATCACGCCACGGAGTGCCTCGCTGCTTATTGCCCGCACAACAGATTCCGACTCCTCGGATTTTTTCTTCCCATTCTTCTTCTGCTTCTCTTTGGCCTTGTCTTTCATCGCACTATCATATCACGCAAGGAGCACGCAAAATTCGAAAATATCCAGCGGTTGAGCCACGCAAACGGTATTGTCCATAAAAGAAAGTGGGATAAGCGACACCATTTGTGTTTTGCCGCGTCCTATATATAATCGCAAGGCGTTGTAAATGTCCGATACATGTATAGGACATACGCATCCTAAAATGGACGAGCAAAGAGACATACAAAAGACAGAAAACCTGGGGAAATTCTTTGACTCTCAGAATGTCCGTATTAATCCTTTTGGAGAGAATCGTGCGGCTGATAGAGCCTACAGACGAGCTGAAAGGATCGCAGCTGCTGTCCATTTGCTCACCAATCACGTTGATTCCAGCGAGCCGATCCGTATTGAAGCTCGTCGCGCCTCCACAAGAATGCTTGCTTCCATACTTGAGGTTCGAGACGAAATGCGAGTCTCGAACTCCTCTCAGGTCGTTTCAGTGGTGTCATCTATTCGCCATCTGATATCGCTCGTTCGCATGCTTGCGATATCAGGATTTGCATCTACTCAGAATGTAACCGCGATCGTAGAGGCGCTCGACGAGCTCGGTAATTTTATGCATGTATCGCAGCGCACTAATTTCTCGGAGAGTGTAGTAATTACCCGCGACGAGTTGCTCGATGTGGGTGCAATGCCGATGAGAGCCTCGACCGTTGCTATAAAAGACATAAAGGACGTTCGACCTACGCGCGAGATGAGCGGGGGAGGTGCTGTTGCAGCCGAGGCAGTGAAGCCGCACATCATCAATGGACAAACAAGTGTTCGCACGCAGAGTATATTGGAGGTGCTCAGGTCTTCTGGTTCATTAGGAATCAAGGAGATATGCTCGAATTTGCCTGAATACAGCGAAAAGATGATCCAACGAGAGCTGCTGGTTTTGGTGGCCGACGGACGGGTGGTCAAAACTGGCTTGAAGCGCTGGTCGCGCTACTCTGTGGCCTAATGTTTTTGCCCTATTTGACCCTGAAATATAGCCGTGTGATGTACGTCTCCTTAATTGACTCCGGTGTGGCGGTGCAGTATTCTGCTCCGGTAACTTGGGAACCGAGAATTGCCTTGAAATAAGGCCATTTTTAGTCACAAGTTATCCACAAAACGGAGTTTTGCTCAGTCAGGCGCATTCAGGCTTCCAGTATATAATTGTGCGGACGCATGCTTCATGCGTTGCACAGGGAAGCGAATCCGCTCGCTGTGTCGCTCTTTGACATTTCATATATTGAAACAACGATACGGTGATAGCATCACCATGTTTTCATGTGGCATGTTTTATGAACGTGTGCTCATGAATATTGTCGTGACTGATTCTCCAGACAGGATTGAAAAACTGAACGACACTTCCCATTCGCTGCTACTCCCATAGTTTCGCGTCGACAATTAGCAAGAGGCTTTGGGTTAGCATTAATTATTAGTGGACACTCTATTTAATAGAGTGTTTACAAAACAAACGTACGGGTATTCACGTCGAATGAATACGTGTACGGTTCGCCGCACTCTTAATTGAATGCGGGGAATACAAAGGTCAATCAATAACTATGAGTAAAGCATTAGCAACAAAGAATGTTGCAGCAGTGCTCTTGGGTATTGGCATGATCCTCTCGGCTTTCGCTTTTGCTACACCAGCAAACGCGCAGTCGACGACGGATCTCCAGGCTCAGATCAACGCATTGCTCGCACAAATCGCTGCACTTCAGGGTAGCTCTTCATCGGGCTCAACCTCATGCACATTCACGTTCACCGCGAACCTCAAAATGGGTTCAAAGGGAACTGAAGTCATGAACTTGCAGAAATTCCTTAACAAATCATCGGACACCCAGGTAGCTGCTACAGGCGCTGGTTCTCCGGGCAACGAAACGTCAACGTTTGGTCCAGCAACTAAGGCTGCTGTGATCAAGTTCCAGAACAAGTACGCTGCAGACATCTTGACTCCGTCAGGCTTGTCGAAGGGTACTGGTAACTGGTTCGCTGCATCTCGCGCAAAGGCAAACGCTCTTTGCTCGACCGGCACGCCAACAACGCCGACAACGCCAGGCACGACTCCGGGATCACTCTCGGTAACGTATGGCTCACAGCCGGCTAACTCGCTCGCTCCGCAGAACGCTTCACGCGTTCCATTCACTACGTTCACTCTCACCAACTCGTCTAACGCAGCGGTGACAGTAACTGGTGTTACGGTTCAGCGAACAGGTCTCGGTGTGAACTCGAACTTTGCTGGCGTTATCCTTATGGATAGCAACGGCAGCCAGATCGGTCTCTCGAAGACTCTCAACAGCAACAACCAGGCTGTGATCGGTGATACCTTCACCCTTCAGGCAGGTCAGTCAATGACCCTCACGGTTGCTGGTAACATGGCATCTCCACTCAGCAGCAATGCTGGTCAGGTTGTCGGTCTCCAGGTTGTGGGAATCAACACGACCGCTACGGTTTCTGGTTCTCTCCCAATCTCGGGTGCAATGCACACGATCAACGGTACGCTCTCAATCGGCTCTGTGTCGACTTCGACGTCTTCGTTTGATCCTGGCTTCGCTCAGACAAAGAACATCGGTGACACTGATGTTCGCTTCGCAGGTGTTCGCTTCACAGCAAACTCTGTAGAAGACCTTCGTCTCTTCAGCATCCGCTGGCGCCAGACGGGTTCTGCAAGCTCAATCGACTTGGCTAACGTGATGACAGTAGTTAACGGCACTTCGTACTCAACTACAGTTGATGCATCGGGCCGCTACTACACCACGATCTTCCCAGGCGGAATCTTGATTCCAAAGGGTCAGTCAATCGATGCGTACATCAAGGGCGACATCGCAGGTTCAAACGCTGCGGGCCGCACTGTGATCTTCGGCATCGACCGAAACACAGATGTGTACTTCGTTGGTCAGACATATGGTTACGGCATCTCTGTACCAGTTTCGGGCGCTAGCTCACCTTGGTACAATGGCTACACCATCACTGTTCAGCCAGGTTCAGCATCGACTATCAGTCGTGCAACCGAGGTTGGTTCTCAGAACATCGCAGTCAACGTAATGGGCCAGCCACTCGGCGCGTTCGCTACTGACTTCATGGGTGAAGCAGTCTCTGTTCAGCAGATGACGATGACAATCGCAACATCTACTGCAATGACTGGTCTTATCACCGACATCACTCTCGTAGACTCAAACGGCGCAGTAGTTGCTGGTCCGGTTGATGCTACCTGGGTATCAGGTGTACAGACTGTCGTATTTAGCGACACAGTCACGTTCCCAATCGGCCGCAAGGTTTACACCCTCAAGGGTAAGATTCCTTCCACAGCTGTAACGGGTGCAAACGTCCAGGTAACGGTTAATCCGACAAACTGGTCGAATGTTGTAGGTCAGACATCGGGCAGCAACATCACACTCGGCGTATCTTCGTTCACACTCAGCCAGATGACCGTTCAGGGCGCAGGCCTCACGATCTCTATGAGTGCACAGCCAGCATCTGCAACTATCGCAGCTAACCAGTCCGGCTATCAGTTCGCGACTGTACAGCTCGATGCTTCGCAGTCTGGTGAAGATGTCCGCGTAAACTCTGTTAAGCTCCGCGTCAACACGGTAACTGGTCTCACTGGTTGTCAGTTGTTCGATGGTGCAACAGCGGTTACAACAGGCGGTAACGTGATCAACAGCCCAGTAACTGGTGCTGATAACACGTTTGTCTTCAACAATGCAGTAGTTGTTCCAAAGGGCACAGTTAAGAATCTCGCTCTCAAGTGCAACTTGAGCGGCGCTTCAAACGGTGCTACCTACACATGGACACTCATCTCTACAACTCAGTCGTCAGCAACTGGCGTAACCTCGGGTAACTCAATTACTCCGACAAACTCAGTTAACAATGGCGGCACGATGACTGTTGGTACTCCAACAGCAACCTTCACTGTTGCTCCAGCTTCGCCTTCATACATGTTGGCAGCTGCGAACACCACGGGTGTTGTAATGGGTCGTGTTAATGTGCGCGCTCAGAACGAGGCTATGACGTTGAATCGTCTTGCACTCACTGGCGGCAACAACGATGCAATTACACAGGCATACGTCTATGACGGTGCTACGCAGGTAGGTACGATCACATTCGTCGGAGCCACTGCAACGTCGTCTCTCATGACGGTTGCGTTGCCAGCTGACACTGACAAGGTGCTCGAAATTCGTGCTGATCTCGCTCCAATCACAACTGGTAATGCACCAGCTGTGGAAGGCGCTCTCGTTCAGCTTAATCCGTCGGCAGTTGAGATCAACTCGCCTTCAAACGGTACGATCACTGCAGCAGGTAGCGGTACAGTAGCAGGTGTTCGCATCTACAAGACGTTCCCAACGGTATCTCAGGATGCTATCGGTACGTCTGGTGCTGCAGACGGCAAGCTTCTCCGCTTCAAGGTAACAGCTGACTCTAAGGGTTCCCTTGGTATCAGCCAGTTCACCTTCCGCATCTCGACAACATCGGTGAAGGTTTCAGACATCGGTCTGTACGTTCTCGATGCAAGCAACCAGCCTGTATCACAGTCTGGCGCTACGTCAGGAAGCGGCTTGGTTAACGCACTCGTTCAGGCTACGAGCACGAACTTCGTGATCCAGCCAGCAACGAACGCTATCCAGGTACCAGCTGGTAATACCTACACCTTCGAGCTCCGCGCTTCGTCGGTGTCACCGGATACGTCAACGTACTCGGTAACCACTCGTCTTGTTGCTGATACAGCAGCAAGCCCATCATCTGGTGTTACAACAATGGGTGCAGTTTCTGGCCGAACAATTTGGTCACCAAATGCAACCGGTACAACAGCAATGGTTGGCAACAACGATTGGACAAACGGTTATGGCGTCCTCGGTCTCTCGAGCGACATCATCCAGAACCGAACCAACTAATTCGGCGACAACGAATTGGCCATCGATATCCGCAAGGGTTTCGTATGGAAAGACAAAAACCCCCGCTCGCAAGAGCGGGGGTTTTGTCATATAATGCCGAGCCATGAATAAAAAGAATCTTCTCGTATCGCTCGCAGTGCTCGCTATACTCGCCGGGCTTGGGGCATACGTCTATTTCCGCATATTGCCAGCACGGCAGCCGTCGCTCGATCGTCCGTACACGATCACTATCGAGATGCCGGAGAGTGCGCGGACAGCACTCGAGGGCAATGCGAAAGACCTCACAGCAAAACTGCAGTCGGATCCAAGCGATTTGGATGCGTGGCTTGGTCTTGCAATGGTGCGCAAGATGGCAGGTGATTTCGAAGGCGCTGAACAGATCTGGAAGTACGTTGCCTCTGTCGGGGGAGAAAGTGACAAGGCGATTTCTTACGGCAACCTCGGCGATCTGTACATGAACTTCTATAAAAAACCGGAACAGGCAGAGCGCTACATCAATAAGGCCATAGCTCTAAAACCGAATTTCCCCAAATACTACTTGGATCAGCACCGTCTATACACGTACTTCATTGTCGATGAGGTGAAAGCCGAGCAGGCGCTCCTGACAGGTATTGAGAAGACCCCAGCTCCTCAGAACTTCGACATCGTTGTGTTGCTTGCTGAACTGTATGAAAAGAGGAGTGACTATGCCAAGGTGGTTGAGCAATATAATCGCGCTGCAGACATCGCTGCGTCGGTGAACAACAAAGAGATCGAAGATCAGATGTTGCTCAAGGCAGGGGAGGCGGTAAAGAAAATGCAGGCCGGGCAGTAAGAAGTTTCCTGAACGTAATCAAAGCGACCGCACGACGCGGTCGTTTTTGATGAGGGTAGGTGATTTTCAGTGCTATCATTTTCATATGAACGTCCTTCGGTTCATCAACGACATCGTGATGTTTCTTGTGGAGCTGGGGATGCTCGCGCTGCTTGGGTTTGGTGGATACGGCATGTTTGATTTGCCAGAGCTCTGGCGATGGGTGATCGCGCTCGGTCTCATTGGAGGCGCTATTTGGATCTGGTCCGACTGGCTCGCACCAAAGGCAAAGACGCGTTTGCAACAGCCACGCCTAGCAGCAGCAAAAATGGGCATGTTTATCGTTGCAGCTTTCGTGGGCCTTACCTGGGACCATGCATTTGCGGCAGTGTTCATCGCAATTGCCACCATTTCTGTAGCGATCGAATATCAGTTTGGCTCAAATGCAGATAGGTATACGATGGGGTAATGAAGGGTCAGCTCAATATAGTGCTGATGGTCTGTGTAGGAATCCTCGCCATCCTCACATTGTCGGGCTGGAGCAGATCCACGGCATACGTTCTGCTACCCACGCTTCCGCTCCTTGCTTCGCTGTGGGCGATGTATTGGGTAAAGGGTTCCGCCTATATTTGGTGGAATCGCTTTGCTATTCCCTGGACGATCGTTTCGATGCTTTTGGTGTTGCTCACGCCAGCTTCCGGCAAGCCGTTCATTGCCACGTGTATGGCGATGGTGCTGAGCGCTATCACTATTGTGATCGTGTTCTATAAATTCATTCTTCCGCACTATTTTATTGCGCGAAGTCCCTCAGACTAAGTGGCGCTTTCGTTGTATAATTTCACTGTTATGCAGCAGACCACCCCTGCAGGGTCGTTCATTAAATTCCTTACGGGATTTTTGACACTGATCACACTTTCGTTTGGGCTTACGTATGCGGTCAATTCGTACGCGACCGCGAAGGACTCCAACAATGCTGCTGCGGCTGCCAAAGCTGAGATGCTTAGAACTATTCAATAAAAAACTGGCCCCGGTCACGTTGCAGTGTGACCGGGGCGGGGTGCGCGGGCGGATCGTGCACCAAACTCCGGACGGTCGGTGGACGAGGCCGCCGCCGGAGGAACCTAGCCAGATGCTATCCGAACTCCACTTAGATTTCAACAGAAAGAAAATGCCCCGGTCGCGGGGGTAGAGCGACCGGGGCGGGTTCCGCGAACGGGTGCGATCGGAACCCCTCACGCCAGGTGTTGGGGTAGCGGGGCACCCGGCAGAGCTTCTGCGGGCATCCTATCCCAGGCGTTTGTGAGTTGCAATGAAAAGTTGAGGGCTCCGATGCGCAATTGCATCGGAGCCCGGCAGTGGTGTGGGCGGCTGGCTTGTACCCGCCACTGCGTGAACCGCGACACATACCCTCACAGGCCGCGGGAACTTCTACCGGGACAACATTCTGTACGTCCGCTCAGCTGGTAGTTCTACACCGAGTTCTTCGGCGTAGGCTTTGATAGCAGAGACTTCGATGTCCGAGATTCCGCAGAGTCTCGGAATTTCTCCGAAGCAAAAGCAGGTGAGTGTGGCCGAGGCCACGAGTCCCAATCTGCTTTTTACGATCCCTACCAACAGCAAATGCTGCTGAGAGAGTTCGAACTCAGGACGCAGTTTTTTATGTTGCATGGTGCCACTTCCTTTCAGTGAGCGACACCTCCCAGTCCGGAAAAGACCCTAACACAAATTTACAACAAAGTCAAGTATCGAGAAGTAGAAAAAAGCCGGGCTCGATACCCGGCATTTTAGTTGATGTGCTCATCAGCACATCACGCCACAGCTCAGAAGCACACGCTTCTGTTTTTGATCGAGGTCGCCAGAGAATCTACTAACCTTTCCGGTTGTGATCATTTTGTACGCTTCGTCCACGATCCATGCGGGCACCATGTGAGCCTGCGAGCGCAGCATGCTCAGCTGGGTGATCTGGGCTGGCGTGTACGAGGGAGTCCCCGGTGGATTGATGACAGGCACTTGTTGAGACGATCCCATCTTGAATGGATCCTTGGGATTTGGTGGAGGTTCCGGCGTGAGACCGGGAACCGGCAGCCCCTTTTTCGCGAGCTCCTTGCGCTCGTGCATCGAGGTCATGTTGTCGGTGCTCCAATTGGGCTGGTAGCTCCGACCGGCAGGCGTCTGGCCTCTGCGGTAATTCAGCGACATTGTCATCTCCCGTGGTTACTGTAGCTGTTATAGCAAAGATTGACCGCGCTGCAAAAATGCGGCACTATACGCCGCACAAGGCTAGAGACAGCGGGTACCCATCTAGGTTTCATTCCGAAAGGAGCCTGCCGAGGTCGAACACTCCAGGGAGCAATCCCGCCTTGTAATTAGTTACGTAGTTTTTGACATTTCATGGCAAAAACCAAAGAACAGAAGGGACAGATCATCGACACGCTCGCATCTTCTTTTAAGGATGCGACATCGACGGTCTTCGTACACTTCCGAGGCGTCAACGTAGCGGACGAAACGGCAATGCGCCGCGCACTCCGCGCCGACAATGTGAAATACACTGTCGCGAAGAAGACCCTCATCAAGCTCGCGCTTCAGAAGCTCGGCCACTCGACTGAGGGAATGACGCTCGACGGGGAAGTAGCAGCAGCATACGGCGGTGGTGATGATGCCACTGCAGCAGCTCGATTGGTGTTTGATTTCGGAAAGAAGCTTACGAATCGCGTTCAGATCCTCGGAGGAATCTTCGAAGGTAAGATCGTCGATAAGAAGGCAATGGAAGAGATCGCAACGATCCCATCGATGCAGGGCCTCCGTGGCATGTTCGCGAATGTGATCAACTCACCGCGCTCACGCTTCGCTATTGTGCTGAACGCAGTTGCAGGTACAAAAACAAATTAATCACATCTAATTCAAAACGATATGACACAGGATCAGATCATTGAAGCAGTAGAAAAGATGACCATTCTCGAGCTCAACACGCTCGTGAAGGCTATCGAAGAGAAGTGGGGTGTTTCTGCAGCAGCAGTCGCAGTTGCCGGTCCGGCAGCAGGTGGCGCAGGCGCAGAAGAGAAGTCTGAGTTCGATGTAGAACTCACGGCATTTGGCGAACAGAAGATCGCCGTCATCAAGGTAGTTAAGGAAGCGCTCTCCCTCGGGCTCGCTGAGTCCAAGACCCTTGTTGAATCAGCTCCAGCGATGCTCAAGACGGGCATGAAGAAGGAGGATGCTGAGGCCCTCAAGAAGAAGGTAGAAGAGGCAGGAGGAAAAGTTACGCTTAAGTAACTTTTACGACGGCCGGCTTGAAGGGGTCGGGAAACGATAGTTTCCCGTGACGGAGAGCAGAAAGGAATCCGCTTTGGCGGATTCCTTTCGTTGAGAACCGTGGGTTCTCAAAGGAGTCACAAATCATTTTGTGACGACGGCTGGTGGTAAAGTTACACTCAAGTAATTCAAGCTCAGGCTTTATACAAAACGACCCCTCTGGGGTCGTTTTGTCGTATAAAGTATTCGTGTTGTGTTCCAAAACATAATCTGTAGGATGGAACTATATGGCCACGGTCTACATAGGACTGGGCAGCAACCTCGGACATCGCGAGGCGAACCTCGAGCAAGCGATGCGACTCTTCAAGCCAGAGTTTCGCATTCAAAAAACATCGTCCATATACGAAACCGACATGCTCTATCGCATTGGCAAGCCGCGCTACTTCAACATGTGTGTTCGCGTAGAAACCGATCTTTCACCAGAACAGGTATTCGAAAAATGTCAGAGGATCGAAAAATCAATGGGGAGGCGCAAGGCAGATAGATACGATCCGCGTGTGATCGATGTGGATGTGCTGCTCTATGAGCACACAGTACTTCGCACGGCCGAGCTCACCATTCCGCATCCAAAAATGCACGAGCGAGCATTTGTGCTCGTTCCGCTCTCAGAGATCGCTGGCCGAGTCATGCACCCAGTCGTAAAGAAGACAATTGGCCAGCTTGTCGGAACGCTTGGCAACTATGCTCAGAAAATAGTGAAAATTGACCAGGCTGTATAAAGGGGGTGTAACACCATATCCACACTTCACCCGAATTCAGCCCTCGCTGAGGTAGTAGTATGAGTCTATGGCTTCCGTACTGAAAGATGATTTCCTCCCTGAATTCCTTGGCAATAAGAATCTCGCGCGCATCCTTCGGGTCTTTGTGTTTAACGCAGGAGACACGATGACTGTGAGCGACATTGCGAAGCGTAGCGGTGTTGCTCCAAAGGCGGCTCTCAAAGAGGTGAGGGCGCTCGTGAGACTCGGCATGGTAAAGGGGGCAAAGGCTGTCACCATCACGCTCGCAAATAAATCGAAGCGCAAGGTGAAAGCCTCTTCAAAGATGGCAGCATGGCAAACAAACAATGAATTCAAGCACCTCCGCGCGATCTCGTCTTTCATTCACGAAGTATCTCCGGTTCGCTACGACAACATTGTGGGTGCGCTCAAGCGCGGTGGCCGCATTTCTGCCGTCATTCTTTCCGGTACATTTATGGGCGATGATAGTCGCCCTGCGGACATCCTGATTGCATCTGATTCCATTAATGAGCGTCGGCTCGAAGCTGCTGTTCGTTCGCTTGAACCGGCGTTCGGTCGCGAGATTCGTTATGCCGCCTTCTCAACGCCGGAGTTCCGGTATCGCCTCACGGTGCAGGATCGACTCATTCGCGACACACTCGATTTCCCACACGTGGTGCTGCTCGATAAAACTCGCTTACTCTAGGTTTTAAGCCATCGATACTATCCACACGGCTCCCGAAAGGGAGCCGTCTCTATGAAGGGCATTGATAGAATTATCGTATACGGGGTCGAAACCGTATCTTAATCTTCTTTATTACATAGTGGGTTTATACATATATATGCTTGTTACTCAATCAGCAGGCGCAGTACAAGGCTCCTTTAGCGACCTCTGGTACACGGTGGCACAGTTCCTGCCAGCGATCCTTGCTGCGGTTATTGTGTTCGTGATCGGATGGATCGTGGGGATCATCTTGTACCGCGTCGTCGTCGAAATTGTGCGCGTGCTCCGACTCAACGATGCATTGCGTTCTGCCGGAATGGACGAAGCTGCACAGCACGCTGGCTTCAAGCTCGACGTCGGGCACCTCCTCGGTACGCTCGTGCAGTGGTTTGTTGTCTTGGTGTTCTTGGTTGCTGCACTCGACATTCTTGGTCTTACGCGTGTCACGATCTTCCTCCAGACGGTGGTGCTCTTGTACCTCCCTCAGGTGATCGTTGCGGCTCTCATACTCATCCTCGGCGCTATTGTTGCCGAAGTGGTACGAAGCCTGGTTGCGGGATCTGCTCGTGCGGCTGGCGCGCATGGGGCCAACCTCGCGGGCGCAGTTGCGAAGTGGGCTATCTGGGTGACTGCGGTCCTCGCGGCACTCAACCAACTCGGCGTTGCCACGGAATTTGTGCAAACACTTTTCACCGGCATCGTGATCTCAGCTTCACTCGCATTTGGCTTGGCCTTCGGCCTTGGCGGCAAGGAAGCCGCTGCTCGCACGATCGAGCGAATTCGCTCAGAGATCGGGCATCACAAGGATTAAGCGACCGCTTCAGCGGGAGCGACAAACTACTGATCGACCCTGGCAACGCGCTCCGTATGGAGCGCGTTGCGCTTTTGTATTTTTTTGGGAGACTCATGCTATATGCAAGCAGTTATCTTGGCAGCCGGTCGTGGTACCCGTATGGGTGCGCTTACCGACAATTGCCCGAAGCCACTGCTTGAAGTGGCAGGGAAGTCGCTCCTCGAACACGAACTCGATATTCTTCCTGAGGAGATCAGTGAGGTCATCATTGTTGTTGGGTATCTGGGTCACATGATCCAAAAGAAACTCGGTGGCGATTATGCCGGCAAAAAACTCTTATACGTGGAACAAGATGTGCTCGACGGAACGGCAGGAGCACTGTGGCGTGCCGCACCGCTGTTAAAAGACCGATTTCTTGTACTAATGTCTGACGACATGTATTCGCGCGAGGATGCGAAGCGTATGGTGCAGAAGAATGATTGGTCTATGCTTGTGCAATACGCTGAAACGATGAATCCAGGTGGCCGCGTCGTCACGAATAGTGCTGGTGATATAGAAATGATTGAAGAAGGGAATCACGAGGGCGAATCGGGACTTTCAGGAACAAACTTTTTTATACTTGATACACGACTCTTCCAGCTCCCGATGGTTCCAAAAAGTGAGGGCAGTTCTGAATTCGGTTTGCCGCAAACCGTGATCGCTGCCTCTAAGCAATCTGGTATTCCATTTAAAGCAGAAACGGCGACGTTCTGGTTTCAGATCAGCGATCCTGAGAATCTCATGCAAGCGGCAGCGGTAATTGATCAGAAATAGAATCGTCACTCTTTGCATATGTAAGCGGCACAGAACAGTGCCGCTTTAACCCGTGCTTCATTGCTGTTGCGCCACTATGTGCGCTTAGTTGGTCGAAATTATCGGCGACGTAGCACGAGTGAAGTGAAATTCATTTCACTTCCGAGGCGAGGAAGCCGATATGAGGGTCGAAGACCTGATTATAAGCCAGCTTATGCCAATACATATATATGGCACGTTCAAATGAAAATCCGCGAAGTGATTCCAAGAGCTCGGGCACGAGTAATCGGGGATTCGCATCGATGGATAAGGAGAAGCAGCGAGCAATCGCCTCCAAGGGTGGCCATGCCAGCCATGGCGCGCGTTCAAGCGGCTCTACTCGCGGCAATCAGCGAGGAAATCGATAAGTATTAAAAAATCACCATTCAAAGCTATGAACCAAAACTACGACGATCAGAAGAAGCGATCTGATCAAACAGCAGGTATGAAAGAAGATGATTTGCAGACTGAAAAGTCTCAGCAAAACACGTCGAAGCTCAACGATGAGATCGCTCCAGAATGATTGAATTCTCACCGATAGAAACATAACCTCAACACCATGGCAGACAACAACAGAAACAATCGAAATCACAACCAAAGCAATACGAGCAACCGTGGCTTCGCTTCAATGGACGCAGATCGACAGCGAGAGATCGCAAGTAAGGGTGGTCAGTCACAAGGGCGAGAAAACAACCCAGCAAACTTCGCTAACGATCGCCAAAAGGCGTCAGAGGCAGGGCGAAAGGGTGGTCAGGCTCGAGGCCAGAACCAGCAGGGGAACACCCAAGGAAATCAGCAGGGAAATCATCAAGTGGATCAAATGTAATGAACCCACGGCTGTCCAAGATTCGGGCCTTCGGGCCCGGGTTTTGGGTGTTCGGAAGAGAGAGTGGCTCAACTGAGCCCTGTATCCACGGGGTTGTGCCCATAGAAGTCCCCAGGGATCTCCACACGAAATCCACATGATTACCCCCAGGGGGCTACAGAGAGCCAAATATTTGACATCCGGGTAGTGCTCGCCTATACTCCTTTCCACGTATGTGTTCGGAAAGCACTGCAAATCGGCTGCCTTAAACGGGAGGAAACTCACGTGTACCGGTGGCCGCGAAAGCGGTCTTTTTCATGCCTCGAGCAATCGAAGCAAAACACATCCGTAAGCTCATTGACTTACGAAGAGTGAAACAAAGATCCTGATCACAGGAGCTGTTCTATTAGATTAGGACTGTTCAGTGAGAAGGATACAAACAAGAATCAAAACTTCTTGTTCGGGTTCTCTCTATCGCGATCGACATCGACGATAGAAGGTCTTTCCCGAGCAAGATGCAGGAAAAAATTGTCCGACGAAAGTCGGCAAGCAAAAGAAACGATACGAAAGTATCAAAAAACCGACAGAGTAAAATCTGTCAAAAAAGTCGTACCTCTCTTGTAGGGGGTACGCAGAAAGCAAAAAGATTTAACACATGTAGTTTTGTTGGGCAGCGGTGCCTACACAAAATTGCGTTAAATCGATTACGCGGTTCTTAGAATTCCTAGCGGGAGTTCTGAGTAAGGGCGTATGGTGGATGCCTAGACTGAAGAAGGCGATGAAGGACGCGGTTTAGCTGCGATAAGCTCCGGTAAGATGCCAAACAATCGTTATACCCGGAGATTTCCGAATGGGGAAACCCTATAGAACAAACTTCTATAACTTCTTGCTTAAACGCCAAGGAGAGCAGACCCAGGGAAGTAAAACATTTCAGTACCTGGAGGAAAAGAGAACAATAGTTATTCCCTTAGTAGCGGCGAGCGAAACGGGATCAGCCCAAACTCAGCCTCAAAATGTGGGCTCACGAAAGTGAGCGTACATTTTGGGTATGGGGGTTATAAGGCTACGGCGAACATTTAGTTGGATAGAGTCACAAAATGCTGAGATAGAGGAACCGACTGGGAAGTCGGACGCCACAGGGTAATAGTCCCGTACTCGAAATCAAAGCATCTCTATGGCTGTAGTACTTGAGTATCTCAAGACATGAATAGCTTGAGTGAATTTGCCGGAACTAACCGGTAAGGCTACATACTTCATCAGATCGATAGTGAACAAGTACCGTGAGGGAAAGGTGAAAAGAACCCCGGTGAGGGGAGTGAAATAGAACTGAAACCATATGTCTACAAGGAGTCGAAGAGGGCGTAAGTCCTCGACGGCGTGCCTATTGAAGAATGAGCCAACGAGTTGATGCATACGGCTCGGCTAAGTCCTATCGGATGGAGCCATAGCGAAAGCGAGTGTTAAAACGCGTTCGTCGTATGTATCAGACCCGAAGCAACGTGAGCTACCCATGAGCAGGATGAACTCTGTAGAGATACAGAGGGAGGTCCGAACCCGTAGATTGTTCAACATCTTGGGATGACTTGTGGGTTGGAGTGAAAAGCTTATCGAACCCTGTAATAGCTGGTTCTCTCCGAAAGAGCTTTCGGGCTTGCGTCGTGCGTTCCCTCTGGGGGTAGAGCACTGGAAGGTTTTGACAGTCCGCAAGGACGCAAAACCTATCAAACTCCGAATACCAGAGATTAAGAGCACGGCAGTTAGACGATGGGGGCGAAGCTCCGTACGTCAAAAGGGAAACAGCCCAGACCGCCATCTAAGGTCCCTAAATTATCGCTCAGTGCAAGTAAGGAGGTGAAGTTTCATTGACAGTGAGGATGTTGGCTTAGAAGCAGCCACCATTCAAAGAAAGCGTAACAGCTCACTCACTCAGAGACTTCGCGCCACAAATGATCGGGGCTAAGCGATGTACCGAAGATGCGGATTTGTATCGTCCATTGAGTAAAGAAATAATTCTTTTTTCAATGGACGATACAAGTGGTAGGAGAGCGTTCCGTTCGCGATGAAGGTAAAGGGGTGACCCATGCTGGAGCATACGGAAGTGAGAATGTTGGCACGAGTAACCGCAATGCGAGTGAGATTCTCGCACGCCGAAAGAACAAGGTTTCCTTCGCAATGGAGATCATCGAAGGGTTAGTCGGGCCTAAGCCGATGGCGAACGCCGGAGGCGATGGACACACGGTTAATATTCCGTGACGTGCGTATTGTGCGATGGAGGGACGGATTGCTGTACCTGGGGCCCCTTATTGGTTTGGGGTTCAGGCCATGATTGTGCGTTGTAGGTAAATCCGCAACGTAATCGAGAGTGGAGTGGAAATGTAAGGCTTCGGCTGAGCAGATTCCAGGGAGCGCGGTTCCAAGAAAAACTTCTAAGCTTCAACAATACGTACACCGTACCGCAAACCGACACAGGTGTTCAGGGCGAGTAGCCCAAGGCGAACAAGTGAGAGATCCCCAAGGAACTCGGCAAAAAAGCGACCGTACGTTCGCAATAAGGTCCGCCCTCAGCAATGGGGGCCGCAGTTAAAATTTCCCAGCCGACTGTTTACCAAAAACACAGCTCTCTGCAAACACGTAAGTGGAAGTATAGAGGGTGATGCCTGACCAATGCCGGAAGGTCAAGTACGGGCGGTATATGCATTTATGTATATGCTGGATTGTATAAGCCCCGGTCAATGTCGGCGATAACTATAATCGTCCTAAGGTAGCGAAATTCCTTGTCTGGTAAGTTCAGACGCGCACGAATGGTATAACGAGTTGGGAACTGTCTCGGGGAGTTGCTTGGTGAAAATACAAGGGCGGTGAAGATGCCGCCTTCCTGCAGCTAGACGAAAAG
>JACCDV010531373.1_pt1 | contig 37424 bp, 23 predicted proteins | sample 7446131 | NCBI WGS metagenome assembly JACCDV01 (sample SAMN15323448, study PRJNA562643) | freshwater metagenome | isolation source: river surface water | place: USA:Blue River Watershed | collected 2017-08-17
AAAGGAGGCTGCGGTTGTAAAGGTACCTTGGTCTGGAATGCCACTCGACGCATTTGTGCATGTGGAGGTAGTTCAGTCGCCTTGACAAACGGATCATGTTTTGCCTGTGGATCTCCAAACACTAATACCAAAAATACAGTAACTAACGGTATTTGTGATTGTGTCTCTAGTTCTTTAGTCTGGAATAGCAATGGGTATTGTGACTGTGGAACTACTTCTGCAATGATAGTCAAAGGAAATTCATTTACTTGCGTGGTTTGTGGCAGCAATATTCGAGCTAAAAGAAAATTTAACTCTACTTCTTGTACTTGTTCCTCAAGTATTTTGGTTTGGAATAGTTTGACATCGCAGTGTGATTGTGGGCTAACTTCAGTCTTGGTTGGCTCCAAGTGCATCCCTTGTGGACCCGCTATCAACGCAAATGGACTCAACGTTTCCAATCCTTCATCCTGCAACTGTATCCTGCCCTCTATGGTCTGGAAAATAAATACTTGCGTTTGCGGTGCAAATCAAGTCATCTTTAATATTAATGGCGTTGCTAAATGTGTGACTTGTGATATAAGTATTAAAGCCATTGGAAAAAGCACATAAACTGCTTGCAAGTGCAATACACTGTTCAAATGGGTTCCAAATGTTGGGTGTGCGTGCGTCAATTCCAACGCCATTGTCAATATCATAAATAATGCCCCAAGATGCATTATTTGTAATTCAGATACTTACTCAAGTGGTCCAGTTTCTAGCGGAAATGGATGTGTCTGCTTAGGATCATTAATTTGGAACAGTAAAACATTGACTTGTGGATGCAGCCCTGCAGCCATCTCATTTAACGGCACTTATTTCTGCTCTACATGCTCTACAAAGACATTTTCAAAAACTCCTGTCATCAATATCACCAATTGCACATGTGCTTCTTCTGTTGTTATTTGGTACCCTGAAGGTTATTGCGCGTGCCCTAGCAGATAGACATCAGTTGTTGTGGGATCAGGATCAAGCCTTAAATGTGTAGTTTGTGACGGATTAATATACTCAAATGGTAAATCTTCTCCTACTGATAACAAATGCAGTTGTGTTAGCTAAATTCTTACATATAACAGCGGAATTTGCGATTGTGGAGCTGGAAAAGCTATGATGATTCAAGGCTTATCAAACTTCCAATGTGTTACTTGTAATAATGCCACTGCTTTTACTAAAGCCAAAATAGGTCCTCAGCAGTGTAGCTGCCTTTCTACTGCTTTAGTATGGAGTTCCATCTCAGGAACCTGCTTATGCAGCGACTCCAATCAGATTATTATAGGAAGTGGAACTACAGCTAAATGCAGTGCGTGTGTAGGCCAATACACAACTATTCCTAAGACGGCCACGACTTGCTCCTGCGCTGGAACTGACCTCGTTTTTGTACCCTCGAAGACAACTGCGGGAGCATGTGCCTGCAAAGCATCTCAAATTCTTACCCCCATATTTAGCTGCCAAGCATGCCCAACAACTACTGCCATTACGACACCCTACGAATGTACTTGTGCTAAAAATTTTTATTGGGATGGATTTACTTTATCCTGCAAAGCATGTAGTAGTGTTGCAAATGCAAACCCAAGTGGAGGAAACATCTTTGCCTGTTCTTGCAAATCAGGTTTCATTTGGGATGTCATGACTTTGACTTGCATTGCTAAGTGCACTGCAGGTGATTCAACATGTATGAGTTGCAATATTCTCTATACAACAGGAGCACCTGCTACCGCCGCCACAACTACTTAATCATTAACGGGATCAGCAACTATACTCAAGTTCCTCTCAGTAGCATTCACTAATTACGCCTCCATCAAAAGTTATCAATGTCCATGCAATCCTGGCTTCACTTGGGACTCAATACGTCTACGCTGCTTTGACTTTAATCTTAAATGATTGGTCATTCAAACCATTTATTCATCTAGTCTTTATATATTTAATCTTTGTGATAAGTGGATCTATTTTATTGAAGCTATCGATATAATAATAAATATGATCAATAACAAAAAACCTGTTGGTTAGTTTAGCCCTTCCAAAGAGGAGGAAATCCTCAGTGGTAGCAGGGAGAATAGTGACAAATCGTTAATTTATGAATTAATGCTCAAAAAGGATACAACTGGCCAAAAAGATCAAAGAGTATAACAGATCAATACAAAAAAATAATTCACCCCAGCAAACGATTAACTACAAAATGAAGCCTCTGAGTACGGATAATTGTTAGAAGTCAATGAATTCTTCGTAAAGGATGAAATGCTCAACCAACAAATCATTAAAAACTATCATTAACACGTTGAAGATGACAATAAGATTAAAGTGTTTATCGATCCTAATCCTCCCACTAAAAAGCAGCTCATTTCTGATCAAAAACATCTAAATTTGCAAAAATTAGATTTGAATAAAAAATCGTAAAAAGGCAACTTGGAAGATGAGATAAGCGAAAGTCGATACGAGACAGTTAAATAAAGAAGAGAAAAGAAGAATGAAGTATTCTAATCAGTCAGGAAGTCTAGTAAAGATTTGCGAATCCGATAATTAGTGAAGATAAAAAGTATAAAAAAGTAGGAGATACCTAAAACTGCAAGAAGAAAATAGACAATTACAAGTCAAGAATAATCCAATTCCCGAAAGGATAGCTTAGCTAAGCATTAAAGCGACTAGATGGACTCATACTAATAATTCAAAGAATACAAAAAAAAGAAGAAAGAAAAAGGGATGAAAAGTTTAGTAAAGAAGGTCTAGACGTTAGAGCGAAAAGTAAGAGAGCTAAAGACTGAAAAGTAAGAGCTTGAAAAGATGAAGATTGTATCGAAAGCATTAAGGAGTAAAGATAAGAACTATGGTTTAGCAAGCAATTTAATAAACATAAAGGTTGAGACAGATAGTTTAATAGGTAAATAAGATATTCTAAATGAGCTTAAGAAACTAAAAGAAAAAGTCAATTAGCTGGATAATAAAGCTTCTCCCAACTCAACCAAACGCCATGAACAATATTAATCCTTATCTCCTGCCAATATGATCGAATCTAATGTTTAACCATCTAATAATTTAATCTATTCTCAGACCCGTGAAAAAAATAAACAAATGACTGGTAAAATATTCAAAAAATCAGAAATGCAATCCCACAACTAATAGCCTCGGATTGAAGCTTATCAGTAAGCTCCAAAGCAGCAATTTGTTTCAAAATAATTATATTAAAACATTTAAAAGATATAAAATGGGTCTGTTTTTTCTTAGCAAAAGCCAAGAAACGCCATATCCATTACCAGACAACTGCAAAAGAATATGAAATTAGATGAGATAAAAAAAGCTACTACATAGTTAGATACTGATAAGAAAGGTATCGAACAGTAACAATAATCATTAGTGCCAGAAGGCATAAAGAGATTGAGCAGCTAAAAGATTGCTAACCATAACGAATAGTAATTAAACAACAATTTGTAGAGTAAAGAGAAAAGAAGACAACTAGAGCATAAATAATATTCTCCTCCTCAGAAGAAATAGCTGCAAGAAGCGAGGGGGTTCGTTAGGAGTGGATTGAAAATTAATCCCAATCAGTATCGTAAGTAATAGTCATAGAGCTCAAACAAAATGTTGTAGTTTGATACAAGATAAAAATTCATGGTCGATAATCTTAATACGGAATAGGATAAAGAGACCAAAATCCCTAAGAATAAAGATAGTAAATAAATTCATTCGTTCCAAGGTGCTAATCTTCTCATTCCAAATGTTCCTCAAATACACAGGTTCCCCTCTTATGATACTTCTGAGGAATAGCTTGTTGAAATGGGAAAATAATTATTTAACATTTTTCAGGTTCATAAGATTAATGATGATCAGACTGTCTTAAAAGTAAAAAAATATAAAAATTGTACTTATTTTGGAATTGATTCTTAAAATAATATACTTCTTCATTACTAAGGTCGAGTTTATTTTGGAGGATGGAAGGAGTTTATGAATGGATAAGGATAGAAATTCGGTGATGGTATCGAATATCAATAAAATAAGTTTATATTCAAAGGGCAGTTTAAAGATGGCAAAAGGAACGGATATGGACTACTAAAAATTTATAATAGTTCTCAAAAGATGTCCATTTACTTTGGACAGTTTGTTGATGGTACAAAGCATGGTTAAGGCAAGCAGTTTGATTAAAATGGAGTTCAATATGAAGGTTAATGGAAAGACGGAAAAAAAGATGGTTTCGGTAAGCTGGTTCTAGGACCAAAGGAGGGATACTAAGGAACTTTTGAGAAAGGATTAAAAAACGGACATGGTAAATAATATTTTAAGAATGGTGACAAGTATGAAGGATAGTACTTGCTTGGAAAATTCCATGGTAAGGGTTCATATTACTGGAGTAATGGGTCAATTTACTAAGGTGAATTTAAGAATGGGATGAGAAACGGCAAAGGTCTATGGAGATCAAGCCTTCATAATGGTGATATTTATGAAGGATAGTATGAAAACGATATGAAGCACGGATATGGAATATATCAATGGGCTAATGGCTCCTCATATCAAGGGCATTTCAATCGAGACCAAAAGCACGGAAAAGGAATCTTAACTCATTAGAATGGGAAAATTTCACAATTAGAATGGGAAAACGGGAATGTGGTCGCAAAAGCAAATTAACAACAACAACAGCCTACAGTACTTTCTAGCACAAATATTAAAAACTATAGCAAATCTTTGCCTCTAAACAAGCAAACATTTCCCCCTAAACAAAAATAAAAGATTAAGAATAATGTTATCACTCCTACTCCAATTGTTAACAACTAAATGCTTAAAACACTAAAATCTAGCTCTGCGTCAAATTTACCCAAAGGAATGCCAACGGTGAACCGTCATTTTCAACACTAATAGAGATAAGAAACTCGCCCTTAGAAATTTATGAAAATGTTCGATATGACGGAAAGACCAATGACAAGTAAATCTATGAGCTCAATTTCAGGGAACAACTATAAACTCTAGAGAAAGAGCCTTGGAAAAGATGGGCTGCCAAGAGATCCCCCTTACAAAGGAATACGTGCGACCAACAATATAATTAATTTTTGATCATATTAATAAACATACAGTTCTATTATTAATAATAATTAGTATTGTTGAAATGGGTAAAAACAAATTCGACAAAAAGCAGGCAGTCAGGTTCGCTCTAGTCCCTGGTCCTGAAATTGACGGCAAGCCCACTGTACTTTATAAACCAGTTTAAACTCATAGAAGTAAGCTAACGAAAAAGGAAAGGAAAAACATAATAACGCAACTATCAGATTATGATGAGATCACAATAAACGGTAAAAAAGTAAATGAAAATGAAATTCCCGCATACATATTGGAGCAGATAAGTGGAAGGAAAGATTTAGTTTTCAATCAAAAGAGATAATAAAATAAAGAGTAGGAATAAGAAGGTGACCTCTATTAAATTCAAGATGAGAAGTAATAAGGCTCAGAGGATTTCTATTAATATGAAGACCATGATTACGATTAAGAGGAACTGTAATATATTTAAGAAGGGGAAAACGATGATGATGATTGGTAAGACGAGGATGACTAAATGGAAGAGTAAATAATTGAGAAATAATAAACTAAAGTTGCTGAAAAATATAGGCACAAGGACTAAGACTTTCCTTTGATTGAAGAACTTGTTGATGTATAAATTGAAGGAATTACTTATAAGCTTACCAAGAATCAAGCAAAACTTATTGATACAATAATCCCCTAAAATTATGAGTAGCTTGATTTTGGAGGACTATAGTTCAAGAAATATAACGAAGACGGCCTATTAATAAGTGAGAAAGAGAAGTATTAGAAATATTTTTTGAAATAGAATGAAAAAGTAGTCGTCATTGACACATACGAATATGTCCCACCGAAGCCCGTTGATACTGTTGACAATGATATAAAGCCTTCTCAAATTAATGGCAATATCCAGTTGAAGGAAGTTGAATAAGCGCTCAATTATAACGGTTAATAATAAATTTATGAAGAGCTTTAAGATGATTTCTTTGCCAAAATGATATAGATGGAGCTTTAAGACAAATCAAATCATAAAAAGGCTTAAAATTAAAGCAAACAAAAGAAAAAATATGCAAAATAATAGCAGGTTAAATAAGAAAGGCAGCCCAAAATTAAAAAAGAAAGTTTTACTAAATAGAAACAGTAGACTTCAGTGAAAACATAAAAGGAGCTTGAAGAACAATTATAAAAGGCCATGTTTAATTTTGAAAACAATATTGAGTAGCAGAATAATGATATTGAAGAAGATGAAGAAGAAGAGGAGGATGAAAGCGCAGACAGAAATCATTCCATGAACTTTACTGATCTTGAAAAGAGAGAATAATACATGGGGAGAGACGGATAGCTCGATTGGAGATGCCTCACTAAAAAATAGAAAAAGTAATACATGAAAACAAAAGTGATTCGATAGTATTATGATGAGCTCAGAGAAAGAGAAATTGAATAAAAAATGCAAGGAAAGTCTAACGTGACCCCAGAGTAGCTACATCTCAGAGTCTTAGTCAAGCATATACCTTACTAAGAAGACCATGTCATGAAGAAAGCCCTATAGGAAGATCTGAAAGTAAAAGTTGATCTTGACGCCTCCCTTGATGAAGAATACTCTTCAATGAGTTCAGAAGATGATATAGTATCTTTCCATCAAAAAACTTCCATAATAGCCAGCAACCTTTCTGTCATAGAATAGCCCAAGAAAAAGAAAAAGCCAAAGATAAATGAAGATAAATCAGCTGACTAAAACGCCAAAGAATTTTCGATAGTCAAAGTTGTACCAGAGAAAAGAAATAAGAATGAGACTAAATAGGAGAGAAAGGAAAGAAAGGAAAAGCTGAAAGCACAGAAAAAGTAAAAGAAATAGCAGAAGAAATAGTTCGCATAGCAATTTAGTAAAATTAAAAGAGATATGATGAAAAAATAGAACCCGAACAATCCTTTACATAAAGTAGCGTTTGTCAAAATCCATTGATTACTTTTAGATATTATCTTAGCCATCACTATCAAAAAAGCTTTGGATAACTTTCATCCATAAAATAAAAATAAGAGTGATTTCATTATTAATTTTTTATAGGCTTTGGAGAAAAAGTTTCTTGGAGAATTGAAAATAAAATCCTTTGGATTCTCAACAATAATTTTGTTGTTTTGAATGTAAAACGGGCGTTGTGAAGAGATAAAAAAACATATTTGATATCATTTGGATCAGCAACTCAGGGAGAAGCTTTAACATTCGTCTGTTGAGCTGATTTTCACATCTTTGTGGTCTTCGTCCTGGGCGCGTCTTTTTTTCTTATCGTTCTGGACGATGGACTTCGCCGTAGAGTAGTTGATTCCAAGCTTCTTTGCCACCTAAATAATAAGATATGGAATTACCTTCACTATGCTCCACCCTTTTTAAATAGATCTTAAAAATTTCTCCCTTACTTCTTTCCCTACCTTGCGGTATTTTTTGGTTGCGAATCGGTGCTCCACATATATTGGTTCAATTTTGTTACAAACAAGCTGTATTTGGGGCATATTTTAGGATTCGATAAAGATTTATTGGATTTGAGCTCTCATTATTAATAATATTATATAATATTATTTGAATATTCAATTAATCCAAACTACCACTAAACTTTTCATTTCAAAAACTCACAAATTACCCTCATTTATTGTCCTAAGGCCAAATTAATCAACTAGAAGCACACCAAATATTGAGATAGATAATAAAAGTTCATTTTACAGGCAAACTGCTTTCGTACCTATCTTTCAACTAAAATTGATTTAATTAAATAAAATAAGGTTGAGATGATCAAGCCTTGATATTATGGATAGAAGGCTCTTGCCTATATCTGATTCTATCTAGAATGGATGCAGAAGAAGCATTTGAATTTCTATCTCTAATCACTTTTGAAGACTTTCTTTTATTCATCTCATCTGTTATCAGCTTTATTGTCTCATTTCTATCAGTTCGCCCTCCTTTTACTTATCTTCGTGATTTTAATGTCAAAAAATTTGAATGATTTAGCTATTTCTTCACTCCACTCTAATCTTAGATGGTCCCACAATTAAAGATATCCATCAGCCATTCTCCAGTATATCTAATTTGGGATTAATTTGTATTTGAGAACTTTCTTAGAATGATATATTATCCACTCCCATGTTTTCTATTGTCCTTCAGATGGCCTTTATAAATATGTTCCTCTTCTGTGATAACTACTTCACTGCTCCTTAGAGGAGCTTGTGCTAATTTCCTTATCCAACGATAAATGACCTCAGTCGGGAGTCCATCCTGTTACTTGAGAACTAAGAAAGAAAAGAAAACCTTTTAATCTGTTTCTCCGTCCTTGGCGATGAGGTGCTTTTGAACCTTACTACTTTAGTGATATTTATTGACATCCAGGATCATTCCAGAAGTTATTTGTCTGTTTTGAGTAAGCAGTAAAGAATCTTATAATTAGTTCTCATGCTCAATGCTTTCTTACAAATCCACTATGGCTCTCTTTGACTTAAATATACTGATAGATCTTTTAGTTTTACCTGAAGATTAGAAGGATCTCTTAGAGGGATTCAGAAATGCTGGTTCCAATGTATTCATAACCTCTTTAATATAATTAAATAATCTTCCATTTCTATTCTAAAGTATTTGTAGTTTTTTATGGAAAAAATCCTTCTGATGGAAAGATTGAGGGTAAAACTGTTTCCTCATCATGAATTTCCCTCTAAAAATGTTAGTTTATGTTTTTTATTTATTCAAAAAGAGTATCTCAAAAAAAGCCAACCCTCTATTATAGTTTGCTCTGATTAATTCTTTGACTATTTTATATATACAGATGAAAAATACACTAAGGAGATATACAAACTCTCCAATCTTCTATAGAAAATGAATTTATTTTAGAACATCATATTCGACATAAAATATTAAATTATCACTTTTTTAAATATGATAAAAGAGCCTACAAATTGTTCAGAAACATCATGAGGTCCAAAGCAAAAATAACAATAAACAAAATCGCAGAAATGAACTCCAGCTGCCCCAGAATAGGCCGACAATAACACTATATTTTTAACCAGTTCAGTATAGACCAAAGAATGTCTCAATTTTGCAATAACATATATTTTAGGAAATTGAGACTTTGCTTAGCCCTTAACTAAAAAAGTAGATTAAGATTTGATTGGTCGTAGAATGTAGCAAACGTTTTTTATGATTAAAGATAAAAGACAATAAGCCTATTTAAACTATATCAGTGAGCAATCAAGCCAAAAGTATTTATAGAGCTAGGAATAGGTTATTTTCAGTCAATTTGCCAAAAAGCAAACATATGACACTTATATAAGTCTCAGGATGATAGCTTCTTAGTTTAGAAAATATCAATAAATATTTTTAATGAATTCGCTTATTGCCAATAAGTAATATTCTTTTGCTTAGAAATTATAGTATTAAAATTAACAATGTAAGAATCCATCTACAATATAATCCCAAAATAGTACAAGCCTGAGCCCAAAAGTGCTTTGTATAGATCCAAATATCCTCACACCATTCCTCCAACTGGCTCTACCTTTTGCCATAAGACAACATCCAAGCCTGGGGTAAATCATGTAAGATCTAGATCTCGAATCTATCGGGATAATTTAAAGTGGGACTTCAAGCTCATACAGAATATGGTCACAAATCAACCATGGGCTATCTTAAACATGATCGCAAGAGCAGTCCTGATAGTTTTACAAAAAAACACACGGGCACAATGGGCAATAATGCTCTTCCTCCTGTTCGTAATTTTTCATACGACTGCAAGCATAAAAAAGAGCCGGTGCCCCGAGCGAGTTAAAAACCTGTGCTTGGGCAAAAATCTAATAAAAATTTCATCATTACCAATGCAGTCTAAAACATTTTATCTAGTTCACGAAGATAAACAGAACCTGTCAACTGGCTGGATAAAAAAGATTATGGTAAAGTGCCTGAGTACCTTTCAAAGATTAAGGAAAATATTGAAGAGTAGTATAAGATGATTCAAAGACTCCATGAGCAAAATTAATAAAAAAAGTAATATTGATATTAACTAAGACAAGTTTTGAGCCAATAGGAAGTGGAATAGCTTAGAAGCGGTTTAAAGCGTAAATGGGATGAAATCAATTCCCAATACCAAAAAATTACTCATATAAGATTAATTGATACGACAGGGTTGAAAAGGAGGAAATAGCACTATGAAAAATAGCTATCCTAAATTGAAGCAGATATAAAAAAGCTAAATAAGGCATATATATTTGTTTAGTGATTTTGAGCCAATTATTATCAATCATTAAATGTTTACGATTAGCAAAAATAATAACCTGCCTCATCATATATAGCATATATAATCAATTTTTTACTTTGGTTCGTTTGATAGTAGTTGAACCTAACACTTCAATCACTCTTTACTTCCATGCCTTGTCTGTAAGTGCAAGGCTTTCAATATTTAAATTATCGATCCCTACATTTTTGTGTTTTTTTCTTTAGGGACTCTTTAGAAGAGACAAGGAATTAGAAAATGCCAGGTTTTTTTTCAAGCTTTCTTTAATTTAGCCAGTATTATTTTTTAGGCATTAATTTTTGTTCTCAGCAGAGGTTTACTATCTAAAAGTTGACCTTGGAGATATATTTTGAGAAGGGAAGTTACATGATTTATTGAAATTATGATTAAATTGGGTTTTCTTATGCTTATTTACCTATCTTATTTATTGCCATATTTCTTTTATTTCCTTTTGAATAAACTGGATCTATCTAGCCTAAGCCTTTGATTATAGCTATTCATAGATATTTTTCTATTCTGCTTCCCACGCTTCTTTGAGATTTGATAGCGATTTTTCAAGATATTATTTGGTCACTTTCTAGGAAATACCAGCAATAATCTTTTAGTCAATATATTTGTTAATTTCATCAAAGTCAAATACATTATTAATTCTGCACTATTTTTTATCTCTAATTGCAGCAATATCTATTTTTTATTATAAACCCTTCTTAATCTCCATTAATTTACAATCCAGTTAATCTTTCATAACAGAATTATTCATAAGGGTCTCTATCTATTTTTCATACTTCAATTTATCTTATATTTAGTTGAGTCTCATCTATTTTGGATATTTTTTATGCCCAGAGTTTTGCTTTTATGCAGGCTTAGGGTATGAGGTTTTAGAAAGTTAGATAAGCGCACCTTCTATAATTTAACTTTATTTACCTTCGTCAATTTATAAAGAATTTTCCTTTAGGCTTGATTGCAGCATACTACTATTGCTATTTTAGTTCAATTGGTTTTGCGATTGCCCATTTTATCTTTTCCTCTGATGCATTTTATTGATCCTTGATTTGAAGAATTGGCTTTATAAGTAAACTTCAGTAGGAGTATTCTTGGATGGAATCCTCATTGCATTCTTAAGCATCAAGATATCATTTGTTAGATGTGTTTGTTTTTTTTAATTTTCAAGATGAGTTCTTCGAAATTAATAGTGAAAATTATTGTTTATTTCATGCATTTTGCCTATTTCTATATAAAAAGCTGAGTACACTGGTTGAGGTTGTTAAAGTTTGAGTCATATTATTCAAAGCCTAGGTAATGAGTAAAATACGATTGTAAAGTTCATTAAACTTTTCGAGACAGATTCTGATGATTTAGTTATTCTTGCGCAAAACTTATTCGAACAAATTTCGAGAATAGCTGTTATGCTGAAGATGAATTTAGAATAGCTCTTGTTCTTTAGCCTAGAACTGCGTCTTTAGATTATTGTGAAGCATATATTTAGAAACTTATAAACAAATCGAATATTATTTCCCTAATATCCAAACCAACGAAAGCAATAACTATAAGCCGCTTGAATTTACAAAAGACTGAGTACTGTTTGGATCAAATAAGAATAGACTAAATCATTTTTTAGATAATATTCCTTTGCAAGCCAGCTATTCTTTCACTCTTGTTAGGTATGTTGGATCTGGAAACCCAAAATTTGCAGCTCCTCCATTTATACTTGTTTTGTGATGAATCCCGTTCCATACCACTTGATTGTCCAATCCTGTTGTGACACTTCTTCCAACTGTAAATGTTAGTTTTCTATCAAAGGCCTCTTTTAGTAAAGATAAGACTTCATTTCCTTAGGGAGAGTCTGGTAGATATGCCGTTCTTGAAGTCCCTGTAAATTTTTTGCCATTCATCGTTCCTGAACTGAAATAATAGTTGATAATGATTGTGCCCTTTGGATGTCCCGAACATGTTAAATTTTTATCAACAATGTAATTCATCGTTCCGGGCGGTTGATCGCCTGTCATTTTTCCGAAAATGGTAGAACAAATAGGGCATTTCGCCCATTTCTTTTCACCAATCATTTGAAGCATACAGTTTTTATGAAACTTATGGGAGCATCCTAACATCAAGATATCATCGTCAAACTATTTGGCTGCCTCTTACTCGATATTTTTGATGGAGTATTCTTCCAAGCAAATCATACACTTTTCATCCTCCATCTTGCAGTTGCCGAGCTCAAACTAAACAGTTGGAAAATAGGAGATTTAGAATACATCGTGATATTTTTTCTTTTACATCTCATTCTTTTCATTCAAATCATTTATGATAAAGTCAATTACCTCAAACAGCCGATTATCTTATTTGATTGTGTATTTATTATTCAGCGTTATTTACTTTTCTTTCTCGTTGATTTGCTTGACAAAGAATTTTTACAAATTTTCAGATTTCATTAAAAATATATAATCAGAATAAGTACAGAGTTATAATAACTTACATACTAAAATGATCATAATAAGAATTTTGGAGTCAATTAAAAAAATCGATTTAATAAATGCTCAAATACTATTAGCTTATTAAGTAATCAAATTTCCTTCCACATTCCAGATAAAATCATTTAAATAGCTATTATTTGTGTTATTTATCCTTCTTGGGAGAATATCTTTCTTGGCAGAGCGGATTAAGAATACTATCACATTCCTTGCATGTCAATGCTTTGTTAAAATTGTACCGATATTCGAATGCCAAGTCTACAAGATATTCTTCTTTCATTACTCGGTTTACTGCGTTGTACGTAATAATTCCTGCCAGACTATAAGCAAACATGGATTTCACCCACCTGGGACTAAATACGCTGTTTTGCAGTGCCATCTCCATAAAAGGAAACTATATTCTAAACAGCATCCTTCTGAAGAAGCTGCCAAAGAATAAGCCAGTGGCTAATGTAAAGCCGTAGTCAACAATTTTGCTGAGACAAATATTTTTATCTGTTTTGGTCATCTTATCTTGATTGAATAGACCCCACCACATAAATTAGTAAACAAGGTTCCATTTAAAAGATCGGATTTATTTGCTCGTCATCTCTTCAAATTGATCAGGATAGTAAAGATGCTTTTTTACCTTCTATCCCTTATTCACCACCAGGAATGTATATTTGGTCTCTCGATCAGTGAGGAAGTAAAAGGGTTTCTATTTTAATCGAACGAACATGGGAGTCTGCTACAAACAGAACTAAATTTTATATGAATCACCAAACCGAATTAATTTGAGTCGTTTTAAATAAATTGAAAATAAATTAATGCCAATTTATCAAAGTGTGTCGTTTATGATTTAGATTTAGTGCTTCCAAACTCACAAAAATTATGATCTAATGTATTGATCAAATATAGATTTCAATTAATGAACGCTTTGACCACCTAACCACGCTTCTTGTCGACGGCTAGCAACTCTCATCCATTATGAAAGATGAGGAAAAGAAGAGAACTTTAGTTAGAAATTTTAGAATCATCAAGTCTTGTGAAAAAATCAGGATGGCAAACGAGCAGAAATTCCTCAAGCAGATGTAGAAGTTGAATAAGCACCTAACTAAAAGTGAAGTGATGTAAGATTGAGGGTATAAAGAGCTTGCGAAAACATGTTTGCGAACTGCATGAATCAATATTTGAATACGGATTATGAGGCGAAGAAAAGTGGAGATCCTGCTGACCTCATCGATATCTTTATCTTCTATTATCGGAGCATCAATGCTCTATTCAAAGTCAACCAGCTCCAAGTCATCAAGAATTGTTAACTCATCTTTGAAATCCATTTTGTACAGGAAAATATCAACTTCTTTCTATAGAACATCAGATCCTCGATGAATTTGGTGTACGAGAGGGAGAAAGAGAAGTTTTTGAACATGACCAAGTTCGAAATCAGGTTGGTTTCCCCGTAAAAAAAATAATAAGAGGAATAGTAGAAATTTGATGCTACGGGCAAAATATCGACCAAATAGAAGAGGAAAATTCAGCATTATTGCTTTGAGCTTAGCAAGCTTTTAGATTTAGAGAGTATCTACCTAAACTATTTTTATTTTAACTCGTTAGATACCGATAAGCGAAAGAGGGCACTAACCAGCAATTACACAAAAAGAAACCTGCATATAAAGCGAATGATTACTTCATTCGATAGCGAGTACAAAGCCTTCAAAGAGCGGACTAAGAAATGATTGAAAATGGCTTACTACAATATCAAATTTAACATTCTATATTGTTGCTCTCTTTATAAATGAGCATTACAGTCAACTTTTAATATTATCATTAGTTGAGAATTATTCTTAATGGCTAGCAACCCCCAAGACAATACTCATAAGAATCTCTTCAACAATAGTCAAAACCCCAATCCCAATTAACAGTCCACAACTCCACGATCCGGTTTTGGTATAAGCTTTAACAACAATGCTAATTCGAGCGGCTTTACCTTATTTGGAAACAACAAATCAATTGCGAATCCAGCAAATCTGTTGTCTTCTTCGTCTGGAGGTGAGGGAGTAACAGCCAAAACAACCAATATGTTCGGACAATCCGCAGCAAATAGTATGTTCCCAACTTCAAAACTCCCTGAAGCATCTCAGTAAACTAAAACCGTCCCTATGTTTCAAAATTCAGGATTTTTCAACATTAACCCCCCTAAACTAGAAGGAATTTCAAATTCTAGCGCCAAAAGCGAAAAATCACACGGTTCAAGTTAATAGGGAAGAAAAATATTTGGAGGGGTTTAAGGCAACAAAGGAGCTGGCTTATTTGGCAATAATTCAGTTGGCTCGTTTTTTGGGGTCAAAAAAGAAGACTAAAAGAAAAATACAAGTGTTGAAGATAATAAAAAATAATCAGTTCCATAGATAACTCTATTTTCTAAAAAATAGCCAAATTAACCTAAGAAGAATTTCTTCCCAAGCTTAAATATGTTTGGACAGTCAAGGAATGATCAAGAAGGGAAAGGAGTTGAAGGAGAAAAGAAAGAGTAGACTCCGAACTCTTTTGTTAAAAATGCAGCCGCAAACTTTCTTGAGACAATGAAAGCTGACTCTAAACCTGACAAATTTAAATTTCCAGCTCAAAAACTTACTTCTAACAGCCAATAAAATCCTAATTAAACGTCTTAGAATAGACTCCTTTCAAATAATAAAAATACAAGTATAAACCCTCCTTAGACCAACAATATTAATACCCTTCCGACAAATCCTTAAGTATTGACATCAACCTTTGGCCCAACCAAATTCACCCCTTTTCTCAATAAAGATCCAGTTACGAGTAATTTTTTTGCCAAAAAACAACAATAACCTCTATAAAAGAAAAGTCAATAGACCCCATCGGCCGGACAAGGATTTTTCAGTAATTTGGCTTCAGGAGTATCAAAACAACAATAATTAGCGAGTTTTGGGGAAAGGGCTAATAAACTGATAAAAAATAGTGAAAGAAAGACTTAGCAGGTGGAAAAATAATAAACTATTATCAAATAATCTTCGAACTAGATAAAAACAGTTTAGGCTAAGGCATAAAAACCAAGTAATCTAAATTTTACCACCCCATCATTCCAAACTATACCACTCCAAACTAATGATGAGCATACAAATAAGAATAGTTTTTCTTTTACTACCAAAGTCCAAAATGATTCAGAACTACCTTCAGTCAACATAAGTGATACTTCAAGTGCCCAAACATCCAAACCAACTGTTGATAAGCTAACAAGAGAAAGTAAAAGTATTGAGGCTGGGGCAAGAAAGCCTTTCAGTTTCCTGAAGCCGCGATAAAATGTGGCAGGCCCATTAATAGACTTTAGAACTATCAAATAATAATAAAAACGATAAAATTTCAATGCTTTTTTGAGCGAATCAATAAAAAATATAATCACTTCATTTAAATTGTATTTTACTTCGAGAACGGCCCCTTTTAAACCTAAATAAATTAACGAAAATAATGAAAGGAACAGGTTTATCGGTGATTTGACTAATGTGATGGCAAAAAGTTTAGGTCTGGGGTAAGAATCATGGGACTTATTGAATAATTTTATTAAAATAGTAATAGTGGAATAAAAATATTAAATAGCCTTATTCAAAGATGATTATTTGAATGCAGATTACATTTTAAACAATATGTTTTACCTGACAGACTTTAGCAACAAATTTTATCTCAACGAAACAACCTCCAAATAGTTGCAGCTGCTGTGTGAGAAAATAGTTAACAAATGGCATTTATAAAAAAATGGAATAATTGCTTTTCTTTACAAGTACCCGGATCTACTTCACAGGCCTTCAGATCTCTTCATGTATCTTTTTAAGCATCTTCTTGAAAGCGAAAACAGGCTCATCTAAACTGCTAACTTTGCACTCAGAGTGTTCATCTCTGATTTCGAGGCAGTCACCAGGAAAAGATTGGCTGAATTACTCAATTATTACAACAAAAAATTGAAAGATTTCATAGTTTTAACCAGCTTGAATTAGCTTAAAGCCCTCATAAATCTGGCTGAGTAGATCAAAGATGAAGAAGTTGAGGAAGTCTCTTTGAAAATACTTCTTAAACCTACTTTATAATCACAATCTGACAGTTACAAGTTTAATTACAGCACTGAATTCCTTTAGTTCATTAAAAAAACTAAAAGTTTTGTCCTTATGCCGTTGAGGGCATTGGCTCATAAATTAGGCTAAAAAAAGAGGGAATTTCTTCCTCAACCCAAGGATCTTTACAAATACATTAAAGGTGACTAATGGATCGATTGGCTAGATCTATACTTATATGAGTCTAAGAGATAGAGCATTGAATTACAAGCTGGTTAGCCGGAATAAATAGTATAAAGTCTTTCAACCATACAAGGCTAGCTGCTAAGTGAACGGCTACTTCATTCTAGAAAAGGGATATCTAAATTTTTCAATTTCCTCCGAGATGAAAATATGGTAGTTCTGTATTACAAATTACTCTAAGCGTGTATTCACAGTGATAGATCGATAATATAGATCGAAGAGTTTTAGTTCAAAAAAATGAATTTTAATCTGTAATACCAGTAAATAGTTGATTTCGTTATAAACTTCAACGAAAGAGCCAAGGCAGGAGAGGGCGCTATGCTTTCCATTGTGGAAGTCAAAATTGCACTCCTTATCAAAATACTGGAGATATCGCCAACCAAACTTATAGAGCTTGAAAGATACCTCTTCTATCGCGATTATAATAAGAATAAAAAGTTTAAACCTAACAACACTGAAGCAAGGCCGTAAGGAGAAAAAATCATCCATCTATTTTTAGATACTATTAGTATTATCTCACTTACCAATCATTCCACTAAGATCTTGCATAGAATCTTTAGACTATTGACTCATCTCCTTAAAAATAAATAAACTGAAAGGCCAGTTTTAAATGCACTAAAACTGAATCGTCCCTCTTTCGAATTCACCAAAAACGGAGTGAACCCACAGATTGTAAAGTAAATGAACAGCCTTCTCTAGCATGCCCTTTCTAAAACATATTTGCAGGACCTAATTTTTTCTTACTCGCAATGTAAGGACTAATAGATTAGGCTTTAAGCATTCTACCCTTTGAGATATCAAGACGAAGAGTTTAACAATTTGGGATTAGTTTTGAAGATTCAAGGAAATGAACTCTAGAATAGTTTTTCTATTTATTGGCTGAACCAGTTGGTTAAAATATTGACTAGGCAAAGATTCAATCCAGTGCTTGTCTATAAGATACTGGAAAAACTATATATAAATCCTTACAATACTAGCAATTAGCTGTTAATGGGCAGGAACTCACACGTTCTATACAGGAAAAATAAAGTACTAGACAGCAAAATACCAACTATCTTTGAAAATATTATCTCCGTCTTGAATGAGCTGGCTGTCTGGGAAGATATTTAAAAAATACTGTAGTTTGTTTCCTTCAAAAAGAATGGCAAGACATGCCTAGTCAATAAGTATGTCAGCTCATAGTCCCAACTCAGCTAGAAGTACACATTTCTCTTCTATACTTTAAAACTAGTAAGACTCATTTTTAGGCTCAGCAATTTGCTCTCCAAATACGAAGAAGATTGTTCTCAGCATTTCGTGATTAGAGCCCTCTCCGCAATTCACTTCTTGAGCAAGTCCAAAATTAATAGTTTGTTTTCAACTAATGCAGGCAAAAATAGCATTCTTATATCCATAATCGCCACCTTTTAATATTAGCAAGAATGTGGAAAGTAAATAGTGGGGTAAGTGACTTGGGAAGCTGAGGCAAAAGAGTAGGGAGAGGCAAATGTGTAAGAACTGTTGAAATACATAAGTAAAAATGGGAAGGACCTGGACATCGAGCAAGCCAATAATTTGCTGAAGCGGCCATAGAACGATTTCTATGAGCCAGAAAATAGTATCATATCGATTTCGCTGGATATTCTTATTGAGATTCTCAAGTTCTCGCCAGAGAGCAGCATCGAGCACAACCTCACCATGCTTCTCCCCCTGCGCTAAGACTAAAAGTCTGAATTATCCAAGGAACTACTTAATAAGTTCATCGATATGATTATTCAATACGTCTAAAACCCTAGAGTTGGGTGCAAAATCATGGAATTCATCTATAACTTAAAATATAACTGCGGAGTCAATAAATTGCATAGCCGATTGTCAACCAAATTATTTGATTAATTCACCAAGATCAACAAGAACACATCGAAATCACCTAAATTCAGCTCAATTGTTTGCAAGTATCTCTTAAAATAGCTCGAAAGATAGAATTCGAGTTATGAATTATTTACTGAGCTGTTTATCCAAGGGATGATTACTAACTTCAAATTTAAAGATAGTTACTTGAATAACTACTATGAATTCAAAGACACCAAAGAAATAGGAAAGATGATGAAAAACTATCATGCTAAGCATTATGGCCTCCTCAATCTTGACCAAGTCGAAAGAATCATCGATGAAAGAGCAATCATATAAATCGCATATCAATTCTAATACATTAATACAGTGGCTGATATCCTTGTCACTCAAATACTCAGAAAAAAACAATCCCAAAATCTTATTAACTGCGTACAACTCTTTAATACTCTTATCCTTAACAATAACATGATAATGCTGGAAAAAGATTTACCTAATGAGTATAGAATGAGCAAAGTCGAGCAAAAATTTGATTGCAACGCTAACTAACCCCGCCTCTATATTAGAGATCCTGTTGAAGTTTATATTACTGAAACAAGAAACGTAAAGAAGAAAAGCCTGATCCAAGTCCACCAAAAAAATAATGTTATCGAATGGGCGCTTGACAAAAGTCAAATCGTATCTGATAGGATCACGCGATACATTAAATTTATCTTGACTGTCGATAAATACCCCTACTCCAATAATCCTATCTCCTTTACGATATAGAAGAATGACCCAGCGACTCTATAGCTTTTTACCCATATTTCTCTGGGCAAAATGAACTGCACAGCTATTGAACTATTTGGTAAATCTTCCTCTGATGCAATTGATTCAGTTCAAGGAATTGCTTCTAATTTAATAAACAGGCTGGTTGAAGCAAGAAAGTTGAATGGATAGAGTACTAGCTTCGAGCTGGCTTATAAGTAAGGGCTCAGAGTTTTGGGGTACTGTCTTTAATGGCTGAGAGGAAAAGAGAGATATGGCTAAAATTCATCACATAGCTTAATCAGAAGACTGCAAAAGAATTACTTTTTTTTGCTACCATAAGGGAATTAAAATTTAACTTCGGAGTCAATAAAGATATTGCTTTCAGTTTTATCGATGGGGCAAAAATATTTCAGCAATTAAGCCAAAGGGCATATCCGGGAGGCCATCTATAGCCTTATCAATAAATACTGGGGCGCAATACAAAAAGGATTGATCCTCGAGGAGGTGAGAACTCTAGGAGAGCTTGTGCAGCAGGCTATTTCAGTGCTAATTTTGATTCCTCCATAAAAGAATGAGAGTCATATATTTGAGCTCCTCATTAACATTTGGGTCAAATAGAAAAACTTTCAGTTCTTCTTCAATTAATCAAGGCTCATCCTCGAACTGACAACACTATATCCCTAGTAAATTGTGCGACTGCAGCCATTGACTCGATGCTAGATTGTTTCTAATCTCACCAACTTCTACTCTCGCTACTAAGACAAATAGCGGAGATTCGACACAATAGCTTGGACCTGGATTGTCAAAATCGCATCAGAACTGGTCAATCACTCCCTCTCAGTCCTTGTGATTTCGTAGGTCAGCTCGTTTTTCAAGTACTACAAAGATCGATTCATTTGTCTTTTTGAAGTTAACGACAGCATCAATAGAAGCTATGTGGAAGATCTATAAGTGCTCCTTTAGCTGCTCGTCTGCTTGTTCTCGCATGATCTCTGGGTCAACTTCAACAGGCAGCTGGCTGAATAAATGACATACCTGCTTTCCCATAATTTGATCAAAGTGTTCATAGCTTACGCCCAAGGAAGACTATCCTTTTCAGTTAGTAGTCATAACGATAAATCTCTTTGCTAGATCAAATGCTCAGCCACAGTTGAAGAATAGTTCATTTAAAACATCGACTATATGACTCAGGATAATGCTTTCATTGCATACATGAGGATTAAATTCGTCCATTGCCTCAGGAATTACTGCATTCTGATGAAAAAGGCCTTTAAATCTTCCCATTTCGTGTAAGTTTACTTCGAAAATTCAGTAATAAACAACAAAAAGTACTTTAGCTCATTCTGGGATATATTCAATAAGCATATCGTTACATTATGCCTGTTTTCGTGCAAGCAATTCAAGATTTGGAGTAGTGTTAAGAAATTAAACGACACATTGAACACCCTTCAATAGTGCAATAATGCCCCGAATACTTTTGTTGAGAATGGATACATATCAACGATAATTGAGATCCCAAGAAACTAGTATTAGCTTTTTTCGGATATATACTTACTGAACTATCTAGTAAGTGAGTTGGCTGTGGTTCATTACTTGAAATAGAAGCTGTATGTGAGTAGATACAATAACTTGTTGGCAAGCCATATCGACTCTTTCAGCAGGAAGATTAAATAACACGTTGATAATGTGAAAATCGAGTTTAACAAGATCAACGGGGCTTGTAATCAATACATTAGCCAGAAGGAATTCGATAATATTTCTGAAGTCATAGATATAAATAAGACTCGCAAAATATGATTCATTTCATCATCTAAATTCTTATATATCAATATCAGCTACTCTCCATAAATACTTGAGCGCCCACAAGCTCCCCATCTTTAAGGACGTAATCTCCATCTTATACTCCGATATTTTGCGCTCTGCTGTCAATCCAATAAACGTTTATTGGTTCTTACACCTTCCCATTAATATTATCTAGTGTCTGCTTTTCCATGTATCGATGGCAATGCTATTTGCAGACTCTAATAATATATTTTTTCAAGCTGACCTTTTTTAGTTGCTGATCCCTTAGGTTTTTTAATTTCTAAAGATTGATTTCTAACTATTTGTCAAGCTAAACAAAGCTTTTGATCTATGGGTGATTAATAAAGGAGACAATTTTCCCCTAGAATTATTGAGAAAACAGTTGCTCCTTTGATGGTTTGGAAGGTAAAGACTATAATATATCGAGGTTCAAGAACTCTTTCTTCCAAATAACGGTGCTATCTTGCTTAAATATCACGTATTTGTAATCAGCGTTAATGTGTCTTATCAGCTAACGAATTTTCTACGAATTTATAACTAAATAGTTAATCTTTGGAAAATGCTAATACAATAATTTTAACACTTACAATGTTTCTTTATTGTTCTATCTTCTAAACCTTTCAATATTGTTTAAAGATATCGATACCTGGCTATTCAGTTTGGCTGTCCTTAAGAACCACATTAAATCTGGCAGAGTGTTTATCTTAGAAATCAAATTTATTCGAGGGCGAATGAACATTAAAAACTTATCGCCTGAAGAATTATAATTAAATCCTTATTTTTCGAGCCATTAGCTGTATACGGATACTTAACTTCCAAATAAATCTTTGCGAAAAACATACATCTCTTCTTTTCTATTAGGATTAATGCCCTTCCCCTTTAGCCTTTCTGTATTTTTGATAAAGTTTTTAACATATTCTGAAGAAGAAGATGTTAGAATACCTGTGGGATGATCGACAATGAGTTAAAAATTAAACTCATCTGTTTTGCCATTCAGCATTCCTCCTTCAATAAGACTTTTTATTTATCTTTTATAAGATTACGTGCATTATCCTTAACTCAAGCATTGCTTCACCACATAGGTTTGATTGATAAGAAGCGGATTATGAAAACGATTATTTAAGATTTGATTTAATTCACTGTTATTAGGTTTAACTTAGAAACACTTAATTTAAGCTATTTGATTACTTAGAGATCTACCTTTATCAGCTTCAATCTCAATGGCTTAGTTGAAATATCTACTTTTAAAAAAACACTCAAAACTATTCTTTTTCAGTTTCTATTATTAGTCATTTTCAGCCGCAATCTATTCCGATTTATTCTTGAGAATTCGATAAATTTGAGCTAAATGATCTTTCTATTTGGAGTCGATAAGATAAACTTTGCCCACTTTAGCGTTTTTGCACTCTTCGATGATAGGCTTGAGCTACTCCCCAAATTACTTTTAGTTAAATCTTTTGAATCTGTCATAAACAATAATAACAAATTACTGAGAGTGGTCTTTGTGAATAAGCTGGACCAGCTATTGCTTTGTAATTTAATGAATTTCAGGCTAGACTTCAGTGGATGCGCCAATGCATTGGGCTAACGTTGAAGAGACCAATAAGAAGATTGAACTTGTTTTTATGAATTTGGATTTAAAGTTGTGCCCTAGTTTGGTGGGCAAAATTCGATTCCTTATTATATAGTTGCCTGCTATCTTAAAAGCCCCTTTCAAAAACATGATAATAATGAATTAATGAATAAAATATTGAATTCTTGCATTTATTACTTATGAATCAATAGTCCTCAAGTTTATTGCTAATAATATCCTCCTCTTCTAAGGGGAAAAGTTAAAGATCCTTTATACTTGGATCAGGAATCATATCATGAAATTTGTATTTTATGATGACATACTCAATATTTGCCCAAATTATATTTAATCCCTTGCAACGGTCTTTATTCTTTGTATATACTTTCCGATCTAGGTAATGGTCGAGCCAATCTGGATATTTATCTCTAATCCACTCATAAATAGTCTTTGTTGTATTCTCCTCAGGCAGGAATACATATTTCTAAAATATATTTTAAGATGTAAAGCACAAATCAGCGCTTCTTTTGTTTGTTTAATGATAAACTTTGCCTTTAAAACACTATAAAACATGAGACTCCTGCCAAAGAGCATGCCCATCAGCATGTCCAGTTGTCTTATAGCATTTCATTCCACATCCTGGGCAACGTGCATTGCAACCAACAATTATTGGCTCAATATTCTAAGCAATAAAGGCATTAAAATATTTTTTAATATTTCTGATTTTGTCATCAAGCTCATACAGAATATAAGACTTGAAATATTCGAGTTCACTCCCTCCTTCAGACAGATTCTCAGAAATAGACTCAACAATACTTTAGATTTATTGTAAATTTTCTGTATTTTTATATGCGGATAATTCTATTCCGAATTCTCTTTCATAATAATCGATATTTTTTTATTATATGTTTCTTTGTATGTTTCCTAGTTTATTCCTAGAAAAAACAGTCTTTATTTATTCTTTGAGCTTGTTTTTTATATAAAAATATATTTTTTATTAAGCCTATTTTTTCGATTCAGTTATTCTACTATCAATTTACTTCATCTAAGGAATATTATACAAATACTATTTTAAGTATCGATTGATATTCTTAACTATTTTATAGCAGTCAATCCATCTTTATTTTGACCTGATTTAAGATGTGCTTAAAGGCTTGAAAGCCATTTTTATTAGGTCCTTTGGATTAATGACTGAACACAGTTAGCCGAGCTTATGCTATATCAAAAGCCTATTGTAATTTAGATATCTATCTATTTCCCTTTCGATTATCTTTTTTATCCAAGCCTTACTTATCTAACGGTTGTTTCCCTTCACTGCTAAGCTTTGTTTCACTTCCTTTGTTAGCTGATCTAATACTTTTTCTTGTTCGGTTATCTTTATTTGTAAATTATTTTTGGAAGTTTCGTAGTAGGTTTTTTAAAACTTTTTGGGGAATGTAGATATGAATCGCGACAAAATGATTCCTTTCTGCTTTACAGTGAAGGGCTAAAGTTGATATCTTTAGAAATATTTTTAAAGGTTGGACATAAGAATTTAATAGTCTTGCAAAAGTTATTCCATGATCTTTTTCATCAACTCTTCGATCTTGTGAATATCAGCATTTAGCTCAAACTTTATTAGTGAATTGACTGTTCGATCGCAGTCATTTAGGAAATTACAAAGATGCTTAACAATTTACTGCTTGTCTTTTTGAACTTTGTCCTGGCCCTACTCGTCTCTGTTTTCGATTTTAATCTGGAACCAAAAAAGCATTAGCTTCTCCCGCTTTACCTTCGACTAATTTATCTAGCTGTATTACTTCTTTATAGTCTCAAAATTTTGATAAGAGATATTCATCTTTTTATAATATTTTTTCAAAAATGATTCCACCTTGCGAGTGATCTGAGTAGTGAGCTCGTTTTAACCCAAGCTCCTTTGTTTGTTTTATACTCTCTGCATTTATGTAATGAGTGTTTTTTTTAAGTTATACTTTTACTGTTCAAGCCAGGCAAGTATTTACTCATCTGACTTCCTTTTAGTTATGGATTCAGCAAGCATAGCCTTTATTTGGCTCTTAAATTTATTGTTTTACTGCTCAAATCTCATCTCAATCAGACGCTTTTTGAGTTTCAACAAGTATTCTTTGTGCCAAAACCCACAGAATTCCTCAACTTAAAATTAAAATTCTCGCAAAAGCTCTTTTTCATTCATCTTCTCTTCACATCGCTTGTTAAACTCCTCCAAAACATCCCTCTTGAAGGTATGATAGTAGTTCTTGAGGTCACTTTCGATTTATTCTTGACTTTAAAGCTCCTTTTGATAATATTTTGAGATTATGTTTTATTGATCATTTATAAATCTTCCATACGCTTATTTCTTCAAGATTTACAATAATTACTTCATATCTTATTTCAGCCTAATTGAGTAGAGCATTTTGAAGTTAACTATACTTTATCCGCAACCTTGAATTGACTCCCATCTTCTCTTGGAGTTTAGATAAAAGTGCATTAGTGTCTTGTTTTTTGGCTTTTATAACATACCAATAATCCTTGTTCTCAAGGCCATAATACTCTTCCCAAAGGAGTTATTTGCTGCCTAGATGCAAAAGTTACCGACATTTTGTGTTGTAAAAGCACTTTGCAAAGGATAAATGTCCTCATCAGTAAAATCAATATAGTTGGAGTATTTGATACTATTTTCGTTCAAAGATTTGATAATCATCGACAACATTTGCTTTTGCTTTGACCCTCCATACTCAACTTGATCTCGAATAGTAAAGATGATCTTATTGGGCTGATATGCTTCATTTAGGTCCGAGGAGGTTAGTTGGTCAATGGCATAGACGCACACTCCAAGCAAATCTCTTAAAGTAGCATTGACCTCGCCTTTATTATTCATAATCACCAAATCAGAGATAAGCATGACAAAGCAAGCTATCTGAATATCGAATGTATGATCACGAGCAGCCACTGATAACAGTCCCTCAGTGTCGACAACAACAATTACCTTCTATTCGCATTATACAATTGTGAAGTAAACTCCTTTCGTGCAACGCCCAACTGAAGTAGCAAAGTTACATCGAAAAATGTAGTTTAATATCGTACTTTTTGCAGATGATTGAGCACCAACCACTGATACCACAAAAATTTACTTATTTTTATATTTTGATCTGCTTAAGTGATCGAAAAACTGTTATAGAAAAGGATTTCCAAACGATAATGTTTTACCCTCAATCAAATTAATCGGCATTATACCTTTGTAGGCTTAATCGTAATATTGTTTAATGATTCCTGCCTATCGAGTTTTAAATTTTCTTTTACTGTGTGAAATGGCAGCAATGATTTCTGCAAAGAATGTATCAATGGATATGTCATAAGATTATAATGTTTTTTAAGCGCTTTTAATAAGCTATTTTAATTGCTGCCTTTATTCTTAATGGTCTTTGTTATCTCTGTCAATATTATTATACTGGATAGTTTTAGTAATAATAAAGCCTAAGAAACACTCTGTTTCTTTCTACCTCCATGCTGAGAGCTAATAGGCAAACAAATGCATCAATTGAGGATTATTATAGATAAGGTCCACCAATTATTTGGCCAATTAACTGATTGGGGAAGTCTATTGCTTCATCAATTTTGCTAATCTTGCTTTAGCAGTGTTATAATTTATGTGAATTTCTCTTTACTCGTTGATTTATACCTATCTACTTCGAATCTCAATTTCAAGCTTAATTGTCTCTTGTTTTAAACTCAATATATCGAGCTGCATTTTAAGATTAGGAAATGCGCGTTGGTAAAATTTTTAACTATCTTATCTAAAAGTAGAAATCAAAAGGTTTATTAATTTATCCACTTTCTATCGATTTTTCTGATAGCTCATTAATTATTCTTTTTAAAAAAAGGTCTATGGTCTTATTGTCTTTTTAACTTCAAATTATTGCATTTTCTTATATAACTTATCAAATCTTAATTCGATAACAGGCAAGTTTTGGTTGTCAGTACAATTAGGAAGTTTGATCATATCCATAGCATGATTCCTCTAGAAAAATATTTATTCGTCAATCTGCCGACAGTCTCTTAATAGCAATATCGTGTTACTATCCATAGATAGAAAAGGAAGGATTTATGTGTTATATTTTTATAGAAAAGCTGCATTTTACTGAGTTTAAGGCGTACCTTATCTTTAACTCAGATGTATCAAGATTATATTTGAAACCTTTAAGCAAATTTTCAGTAATGAACTGTATCTCTAGCTTTATTTAAAACCGTCTCCATGAAAGTCAGCAATCAAAATATTCTTTTATTACAGCTTATGAGGGACTTTTGTGTAAAAATCTACTGAGCTCTCATGAAAATAAGAGTAACCATTACTCATATTTTTTTTATTTTGAAAGAACATTCTTTATAAAAAAGCAGTTTTTCCTTTTCCAGCTATCTTTGCAGTTCCAATACTTGTAATTAAACAAAAATTTCTTTCCCTAGCAATAAAATTGAGTAGCTGAGGATAGTTAAATTACATTAATCCTTATTATGTTTTGGCAGTAAATAGGACAGGGATAGGCATAGCTAATTTGTGCAAAATTTGCCCAAAATATTCTTTGTTTGGGTAAAAGTGTGCGTATAGCTTTATAAAGTCAGAACAAGTAATTTATTTAAGTAATTATTTAAGCTAAGGATGAGTTTAAGCTGCCTACAACGAAATTCTATTAATGTTTAAAATATTTTCAGAGATATCTAGTTTTCTAATACAACAGTCGAGGAAATAATCCTCGATTTAAATGAAAAAGTCCTACACGCATTTGCTGCTTTTCATTCGCTCCTTAAACAATTCTTTCTCTACTCTCTAATTTTCCTTAATAATGTTTTGAAGACTCCATTCCATGATTGGGTCCATCTTCATATTGTAAATAACATTGGTATTTTTACCAAGCTTTAAGTGCTTGAATATCAATCGATGGATAGGCTTTATTAAAGTGGGCTTTATTAATTATAAAAACTCATTGCTGTTTTTAAGATTTTCAACAAATTGTTTGTATTTCCTATTGAAACCTAGATTTTGATAGATAATTTGTTCATAATTCTATGGAGATGATTTGATGATATCTCTAAACTAATATATTTGCTCTGGCTCGAACTACTCAGTCATGGGGACTTTAAAGAATAGACTAAATTATTACTCTATTTTGGTGATGATTTTATTAATGCTTCCTTCTCCTTATCGTAGCGTGCTTTGAATCTTTGACATATTAGATCAATAAATATATATAATTCATTCAATTCTAAAAGAGCTCTATCGTCATCTTAACCAATATAATTCAAACAGAACTATTTTATATATCCAATATCATCATACTTGCCTAAACTTACAAAAACATTTGCTGTCCATTTTTAGCATACACCACTTTAGTGAATCTTGCAGTAGTTTTAAAACCTATTGTTTGTGTTATATATTTTTTTAATCAACAAAAGATGAGTGATGGAAATTATATCCATTTTTTAGTATAAGGAATTCTCTTCGGCCTGATTCTCTTAACACTTTTGATTGTGGAAATCATTTAAGGGCAACGCAAGAAAGCAAGATTTATCAGTCTTACAAACTTTAGCTCAACTTAACATCTAAGCCCAGCTGATAGCTTTGTAGACACCCAATAAATATACTAGTTTGTCAAGAATACAACCTTACTATCATCCAAATATAATTGATCTTTATCAATATCTACTATCTCTATTTATTAACTATTCATCCCAACTCATCTAATTTTTATTTATTGCAGCCAACCCAGTAGATTTGGATATCACCGATTAGTATTTTGATGATAATATATTCGTTAAATATAGATGCATAAGCCATTGAGCCTCAACCCCCAAAGGCAGAGGGCTACCAATACATAGCAGGATTCAAAAAGTTCCAGTATCTTCAAATATGCAGATTCGCTTGCCTTTTCGTTGACTGAGGATAAAAATATCTCAAATAAATCATCTTTTTTCGGAGAGGAGAAGCACCAGAAAGTGTCCAAACAGCTCTAATCCTTACAAATTAAGCTTGAGGATCTATAAACTCAGATTATTCCAATAACCTTGTAAAGTTGCAAGTCGAGCTCTAACAATAATAAGACCATAAAGTATAACTGCAAGTTTGACCACAATACAACAGCTAATTATTTTCGGCAGAAAAAGCTCCTCTCCCAAGGGAAGGAGAATGTACTAAGCGGACTGAATGGGGCAGGGAAGATAGTAAGGAAGAGAAATGAGGAGGGTAAGATGGTGAAGGCTAATAAAGGTAATAAAGTCGACAATCAAATTAATAATAGTAAGAATAGCTTAATCACTGATACTTCTGAAATACAGCAGAGATAGAAGTTGGCTATAAAGCTCAAGAAAGAACTAGAAAATGTAAGAAATTAACTTTCCAAATCGCAAAAGTCAGTGAGTATCTGTAGCGAAAGGCTCTCAGCTTCTAAATCCTTAATCAAAAATATGAAGATCGAATAAAAAAAGTATTAAAAGAATATCTAAAAGCTGAAACATGAGTTGAAGAAGTCATAGAGTATCCGGGAGAAGCAAAAGAAAGTGATTTTGAGCCAAAGACTTGAGCTTTAAAAATGCAGGTAGGTTCTAAAGAAGATAAATAAAAATTGATAGCATCTATTTATTTTTATAAGTATTTATGATTGAGTAAAGCCATTAGTTTAGAGGGGTTAAAGACAAATGGTAGATGCTTTTTCAACTTAAATAGTAATCAGTGTACCTGCTTATTCACTGCTAGGAAACCATGGAGATCTATGAAGCTTAAATGACTCTTGCAAAGATCCAATAAGATAAGAATTTTAGCTTCTTCTTCGAAAATGCAAAGGCTTTGTTCAAATTCTTATAGGCCTCTTACAACGAAATTCAAATCAATCACCTTGGATAAATTATACTCACTGTCGAAATGCTTGTTGGCAAAATTAACAAAAACATTCAGTTCAAAATCCCAACGATCAAGAAGGAAGTCGATAAAAATACTGTATTTTAGCGAAAGATAAGAGTGGTTTAAAAGACTGTATAATTTGTAAGGCAATAGAACCAAAGTTTACTTCTCAAATCAGCCAATCAATAAAGTGATATAAAGATTCTTCGTGAGTAATTAAAAAATCTTCAAAACGCCCTCTCCCAAAAAGATGAGGTTCTAAATAGTATTTTTCTGGAGCTAAACGAAATTAAAAAATGGAAAGAGGAAAAGTAAAAATATATTGAGCAAATGCTAACGAATAGAAAAAAGTTTGTAGCTGATGAAATGAATTCTCATAACATCAAATTTATTAATATCGGTAATCGGTACAAAAAGAATTGCGGAGGCAGCTGGGATGTGCTCATCTCCAAAAATTAGATATAAAAAAATTAAATCTACAGATATACCATCAAACAAATTAAAGCAGGGAACAACGGATCTTTTATGTATGGAATCGGAACAGCCTCCATAAGGGGCATCAATCGGGCCCAAGACCACAAAGAGTTCATCGGCTATTACTAGAACACAGGGAATATCTATGATAGAGGAGAAAGTAAGAAGGGAGGAGCTCGGATCAAAGACGGAGACAATATTAGCATCGAGGTAGATACTAAAAACTGGAAGATCTCTTGGTACATCTAGGGCAACAAATAAGCATAAATCGTAATATCTGCATAGCTGAGAGCGAAATCTTTATTCCTAGCCATCATTATTTATAACTAGGAATCCGAAATATAATTTATTTGATAGTCTTCAGATATATATAAGAATACAATTTAACTATCAACGCTTTTGCTTACCTCGAAACAGCTACTCGTAGACACATTGAAGCAAGAGTATGAGGATGGGACCATAGAATATTCCTGTTACTCCATACTGATAGATCCCGAAGATGACACTCAGATTGATGAGGACAATATGAAGGTCAACTTTGGCATAATACTTCTCGTAGATAACTCCGCTAAAGTACCAGTATATGATGGTGCATATGGTTGGTGCAATGTAGTAGCCAGTGTACCAAATTTGAAACGCTGCAATGAGAGCCACGACCATTATTGGTTTAACCAAGGGAATGAACGCGATTATGCTCAAAAATATTGACAGGATCATGTTTATCTCTGTAAATCTGAAAATCTCAAACACAGTGATCCCCAAAGCCAAATGCTCCATAGCTATGAAGACAGTGGCTGAAATTATATTGGCTATGTTTTAAACTAGACTCTTCTTTGTTGAGCCGAATATATATATGTACTGCCCACTTACTTCAAAGTACTTGATGGTGACTAGAAAGATGGCGAAGAAAGTGGAGAGTGAGAAGCTGAGATCTAAGAAGAAGTTGATAAATTTAAATATTGCACTTTTGAGTGCTCCTAGCACCTGACTAGTTTCTTTTAAACTCACACTTTCGATCAGATTTGGACTTATATATTTTGCGTACTGCAATGCTGTGCATAGACTATCCTCATAGTCGAAGTAGTCAGAACCTTTATCATCAAAAATATACCCAAATAGCTGATTACTGTCGAATTAATCTTTTATATACACTCTGTTAACTCCGTTTCATTCATGATCTTAGGCCTACATAAATATGATGCGTACATATACAGTGATAGATTTCCTGAAATTTTTTATGTACAAAGAGTTGTATTACTTCCAGCCTTCGCCTGGAAACTGCATTCGTATATGTTTTCAATTGATTTTTTGGCAAAAGAGTTCGCCCTTCCAATTTACACAACAAAAACAACCACTAAAGAACCCACCACAAGTATCAAAAGAATGCTGGTTATAAAAGCAAAGATAGCCTTTAGAACATTCTTATTCTTTTATTGTAGTATCTACACCTTGAACCATCCATCCAGTTTATCCCCAAAAAAATCATAAATTATCGTTCTAAGTTTATTTAGCTTTACATGAGAAGGTAGGTTTGGGCAAGGCGTACGATTGGATTGGTTGTCATAACAAAAGTTTCCAAAGCGGCTGGAGCAGTAAAATTAATTTCCCCAAAGGATTTTTTACTTTGGCGTCTTACCCAAGGCAATAAGCAGAATAGGATAATGTGCAAAACTTTCTTAAAGGTTGAGCTTTTAAGAGGGTTTGGTTGAGAAAATGGCGACTTGACCCATAGTTTGATGAATTTATCTCTAAGCTGGCGGTAAGCAACCCCTACATACTATATGCTATACCCGAGAGGACAGCTATCAGGATTGTATCTAAATAATCTTTAAATAAGTGATGAATCGAGTAAACTGTAAAGCACAGCAAGATGATGAGAATGTTATTCTTAGCATAGATGAAATGGTCATCGTCTGTGCTGTCATCCTCAAATATATGACTGAACCTTGGCTATTCGATCACTGTCCTCATTATCTCCAAAGGGTTGATTTCATCGTTCTCCTTCTTAGATCTAGAGCTCATTTGGTACTTAATATCTTAGTCAATAATTAATAGTTCAATCATTAATATCGATAGCGTTAGCCATTTTTCCAGTTTTGAATGGAGTCTGTGAGTACATTATGGGGCGGTACGGGCTACAGATTGGATTGGTCAAGCTAGCTTTCGCTCTGCTCGAGATAATTCTTGAAGTCTTTCATCTTCTGAACTGTCTTTTTCTATTACTTGCCTTCTCTTCTATCATGCTTCTCTTCAAACTTCTTATTGGTTTCTTAGAACTATTTCAATTTCTACCTCAAGTAGTTCACTCTGCTGCTTCCATTATTTACTTGCTGAGGGCTTTTGCATTTTGGCTTATCGACAGATATATCATTATGGACGGCAAGGTCTGTATATGATCCTCTTGCACTTTTATTGGCACTCTTTTGAATACTTACCTTTGATCTGGAATTGGAAAGTATATTCTAATTGAGCTTTTTATCCAGTGGAGATGGATCTCGCATTTATTCTTTTATCATCTTCCTAAGCTAATTGATAGACCTATCTGTTTCATTTTGATGTTTTCTTAGCATTTTCTGGATTTTTTCTTCAATTTGGTCGTCAATCATACTATCACTAAGAACTCCGTGTGCGCTATTTTTGATCTCTTTGATCATCTAATTATTCTTCTTTTCTATCCTCTTGATCAAGCTGTGAAGATCTCCGAGTTAGGCCTTCATATTTTCAAACTAAAGCTATTTTTATTTGTTCGCCAGCTAACTTTTTTTGTCACTCATCGCCTCATCGATCATTTTTTTTGCTTCTCGCTTGAATGCTATTATAAAATCGCTCTTTATTAAGCTTCATTTACTTGCTCTTATACTTTTTTTTAAAGCTTTTGATTTCTCCTCTGAAACTTCACTAGTGTTGACTCCACATAATCCAACCTCTTTTGAACTGATGCCCACTATCTAAGTGTTATGGCCTTTACTCAGGAAGAGAATCTTCGGAAGAAGAAAGATCTTTATTTTTTATCCTTAGTGATTATCTTGACATTTGAAATTATAAATGAAAATAATCAGTCGAGGCAATAGTAATAACATCAAACAAAATAGATAATTCTTGGTATGAATAGTACAGACATTTTCTTGTTTTAACTGAAAGAGTTAGGTTATATTTATGTTTATAAAATATATGTATTTACTAAAGCAGGAAAAAGAAAAAACTATAAAGCTTCCATCCTTTAAATAATCAAACAATCTTGCAGAGAGAATGGCACTAAAAAATAAGTTCCAACAAAAGTATCCTAAGAGTGGCTACGCTTTGGTGGTCCTGGAGGGCCTTGATAAAATCGGCTTAACAGCAAAAAAATTCAATATGTACTTATGGCCTTATGAAGAATGGGAATAGAGAGCTAATTTACTATTTTAATGCTGATGGAGTACATAAGGTTGAAAATATTGAAAATCAATCAAAAGGATAGTTTCTTTCTCAAAATCAAAGGGCAAATCAGAAGGACAACTGATAACCTTGGAGAACTCTATAATAAATTCTGCTAAGAGGATGGGTTTCTTTACGTCGAAATCAAAAGATAAAATACTTTTTGATTAATAACCTTTATCTTTTCAAAACTTCCTCTTTGCTCCCATTTTTGTTTTATTTATTTAGAAAATTTGCCAAAAATAGTAATCAAACATCATTCAATTAAAGCAATGGTTTTCTTTCTCTTTTTAGTAGCGTTATTTGGTCTATTGATAAAGATTGTAGATCTTGATGGCTAAAGTCTTGATCTTCTGACTTTCCCGCAGCTTCATTTCCCTTATGAACTGGGGAATGATCAAATAGATGATGGCGAAAGCGAGAATTTCATCTCCATACTGATAGATTTATTTGTTTAGGGCAACGATTCTCAACAGTTTTTAGCATTCCTGCAGCTTATCACTATAAAGGCACCCTAATATCTTCGCAATTAGAGTATAGGGAGTACTCTCAAGAGCAATCTAATAATTGAAGGCAGTTACAATCCTACACTCCATCTCAATGATCTCCTCTTTAGTGATGCATTTCTTGCAGCGAGCTATCATCGAACTGATCTTCGGAGGGTATATCTCATTCATTTTACTTGCTATGAGAAGAGTAGTTATGGCGATCTGCTCATAGTTATCTTCGGTGATGTAAATGGCTTTCAAGCCTAGTTTGATGAGATAGGCAATGGCTAAGTATTGAGTATCCTTTGTAACTTTTTTGTTGTAAGACAGAATCCATTTAAATGCGAGTTTTCTATATTCGTCATCAGTAGAATCAATAGAGTTGGAGGAAGAGTTGGTGGTGTCTGTAAAGCTTGGGAGTGAGGTTGCCTTTTGTAGCATTTTAGCTGAGCCCAGTTGATTAGAGTGGGCTAATTGTGTTAACTTCATTTGCATTTTCTATTCTTCAAAATTAATATAGAAGACGAACAAAAGAAGATATCACATCAATTCTATATTATTACTAATAAAACTATCCAACCAATACACAACCAGGATGACTTTTGCTTTATAATCTACCTCTTTACCCTACCTTAGAACCTAAAAGCAAGCCTTTTTCATCCTCTGAATGGATATTTTATAAGTTATTCTTAAATTCAAATATATGGTGTTAATTAAACTGATAGAAAAATCAATCATTATTGGATAGAACTTTTAACGTCCTCTATATATTATCGAAGAAGTCACTAGATTAACTAAGCTTCGCCTTCTTCATAGGCATATCACTCTAAGGAATTGTTTGTATGCCTATTTCTCTAACACTCTTTTTAGGAGATTTCAAGCAATTTTGGCAAACTGAAGCATTTTGACCTAATAGCTTTATCAATATAGCCAAATCGCTTTTTAAACTTTCATTATCATTTTTGTTTGGCTCATCTTCCCGTCTAAACTATTTTCCAGTTACCTTTTTTTGAGGAGTGAGCTCGAATAATTCTAAATAATAGCACGATTACTTTAAGACATTTCTCTTATGACTGATCGAAAATGGGTAAGCTCATTTTCGCATTGCTTTAACTTTGAATTCATCAGGGTTGATTCCTCAGTCAATTACAAGTATCCATGATTTTTGCGGTCTTTGGCGAAGAAATTAGAGTGGCTAGAGCCAGCTTTTAGCTTTGATTAAATGATGGATCTTAAATCTTATTAGTGGTCTAGCTTTGCCATTAAGTTAGTAATGATGACTTCTTTTTTGAAGGATTGCTTTGGCTTTAGTTATGTTGCTACTATCGATGGCTCGTAAGTATATAGGGACTCTCTTTAGTCAGGCCTCTTGTTTGTGGGGATGAAAGAACTATTTTATTTACGCAAGGGAACCATAGAATAGCGAGCCTATCTCTGATTTTCTAATTGCTGAGAGTAATTGTTGGTACACTTGAGGGAAAGCCTTCTCTCAAATAACTCCTGATCAATCGCTTTTTATTTACTCTTACTACAGATACTTGTTCTTTAATAATCGTTGTTGTTTTGCTTTATCTACCTCAAGTCAATTCTGTTAGCCCTCGATTAGATATCTTTAGGAGTAGTTTCGGAAAGAGTGAACTACTTGGAAGGTACAGTGTTGTTTTCCAGTGTTTCAGTCATCCTTACTTGATTCTATTTGTTTGCCTTGTCTTCCTTGCGCTTGGTGAGAGGACCCCGTCCAGAAGGAAGTTGGCTTTTGGACTTCTCCGTGAGGCGAAGTGGCTCAACTTTCTCTTGTTTTGATTTTTTAGGCTTCATTGTTTATAATAAATGTTTAACTGCTATAAAACAACAATATGCTTATTTTTATCATATTTACTCATTTCTTGATCTAATTTATCAACTCCAATTGAATTCATTTAAAATATAGACTTTGTCACAATTAATCCTTGTATTTGACAGTTAAGGTAAAGTCATACAAAATCATTTATTTTTAGATAGATATTTTTCAACCAAGTACTTAGTCTATAAAAACCTGGCTTCCTTCGTCAAGCACCCTAATAATACAATGATGTATCTTTACTTTTACTTACTTTCGTATATCGATGCTAAGCAATTCCCTGCATTTTGTGTTTGCCCTGTCTTACCTCCTATAAATCCTTCATGGCCTAACAGCAGATTAGTATTTTGCCATATTATCTTCCGTATTTATACTTACTTCCCGTTGATCGTCTTAAGCTCTCCTACATGTTCTGTCTTTCCTATGATTCGATAGCAATCCTCACTTTCAAGGAGAGCTTTGGTCAATATAACTTGGTCTTCGAGGACAGAGTAGGCCTAGAGGCGGAAGGAGCAGTCAAGGCCGTGCGGGTTAACATAGTTTGTATCCTTCATGCCTATTTCTTTGGCAGTTTGGTTCATGACCTTGACGAATTGCTCAGTATATAGTTTGATATTTCTGGCGTCTTCAGTGAGGTCTAGGCTCTTTAAGTCTATCACTTATTAATAAAGATATACCGACTAATAAATGAGACTCTCCCAATCTATCATAATAAATACATGCGCCAAAGTTCTCAGCTAAAACTGTGGCAGCATCATTTCCGCTTGGGAGCATTAGTCCATGCAAAAGGTCCTCAATTGTGGCCCACTCCCGAGACTCCAATTCAGCAGTTGTCCCTCTTGTTCCTGCTGCATTAGGAGTGACTCTAAAGTAGCATTTACCCATGTTAATTTTATATTTTTTGCATAGCCTGACTGTGCAAAACATAGTCATCATTTTGGTTAAGCTCGCTACTTCTCTCCTCATGCTCTTGTTTACTTCTTCAATAAGAGTAGCTTTACAAACGATGGGGTTAAGTGACAAATCGTATATTCCATATGCTAGAGCTGTAAGCTTATTATCGTGGTTTTATTCGCTCCTCGATGATCTCCTATGTAGCTTTTCGGGAGATTTGGAAGAGGAGGCTGTGAGTTTGGGCAGTTTGATGGAGGTCTTAGACCCTCTTTTATTGTTCATTATTAATTATATAAATGATAACCCGACAACTGCATAATTAAAGCTATTCTGCCTAAAGAGGAACCAATAATAGATAGGCTTGAGAATTATATTATCAGTTTTTTGTTTTTCCTAGGAGGGGGATATCTTCATTGACCCTCATCCAGTTTTCTT
>JACCDV010575008.1_pt1 | contig 37418 bp, 29 predicted proteins | sample 7446131 | NCBI WGS metagenome assembly JACCDV01 (sample SAMN15323448, study PRJNA562643) | freshwater metagenome | isolation source: river surface water | place: USA:Blue River Watershed | collected 2017-08-17
GCCGATGGCGAGACCATGGGCGAGATCATGTTCCGCGGGAATATCTGCATGAAGGGCTATCTGAAAAACCCGCGCGCGACCGACGAGGCTTTCGCGGGTGGCTGGTTCCACACCGGCGACCTGGCGGTGATGTACCCGGATGGTTACCTGCGCATCAAGGACCGCAGCAAGGACATCATCATCTCCGGTGGCGAGAACATCTCCAGCATCGAGGTCGAGGATGCGCTCTACCAGCACCCGGCGATCGTCGCAGTAGCAGTGGTCGCCGCACCGGATCCGAAATGGGGCGAGGTACCGTGCGCATTCATCGAGACGCGCGCCGATGCTTCATTGACGAAGGAAGAGGTCGTCGCCCACTGCAAGGCGATCCTGGCCGGCTTCAAGGTGCCGAAGATCGTGGTGTTCAAGGAGCTGCCGAAGACCTCGACTGGCAAGATTCAGAAGTTCATGCTGCGCGAAGAGGCGGGGTCAGCGAAGGCGATCGATCAGTCCTGATGAGGCTTACTTTGCCGGCGCTTTGATCGCCGTCCATGCGCCCATCGCCTGCGGCGTCAGTGCTGCCCATTTGTCGAGGTCGGGCTTCGCAACATCGGCCGGCGGCGCGCCAACGCTCAGCATCGCGGACTGGAATTCCTTCTCGCTCGGCTTCTCGGGCAGCTTGCTGAAAAACGCGATGCGCCACGCATTGCAGATCGCCGCATCGCGCACGACCGTTGCCTTGTTCGCCGGCCAGCCTTTGATGATCTCGGTCAGCACCGCTTCGCGCCGTGCCTTCAGATCCGCTGGATCCGGCTTGTTCCTGGTGCGCGCCTGCTTGTGCGTGGTGTGAATCTGCGCAAACAGTCCGGCGATATCGCCCATCACCTGGCCGAACTGAGGCGACGGCACCGTCAGTGTCGAATGCAATTGCGATACCGCCGAGCAGCGCAGCGCAGCTGCCTCGACCGCCGGGTCGTCCTGTTTTGTCGCTTGTGCGCTGCCGGACCAGGTGCAGGCGGCGGCCAGCACCGCAGCCAGCACCGCAGCGTCCGCGTGTCGCTTGCTCGCTGCCGGTCGGATGACGATCTTCTTCAGGGTCTGCTTCATGGGCTGCTTCAGGGTCTTCTCGATCATGGTCTGGGCCGGGTGGTTCCGAGGTCGTGACGCGACACGATTGTAGCGGATGGCCCGGGCTGCTCGCGCGCATGAAATATAATCTCAGGCTTACCGATAGCGACCGCCGTCCCGGCAATCACCCCATGCGAGTCTTCAATTTCAGCGCTGGTCCCGCGGCCTTGCCGGAGCCTGTGCTTCGGCGCGCCGCCGAAGAAATGCTCGACTGGCACGGCAGCGGCATGTCCGTGATGGAGATGAGCCATCGCGGCAAGGAATTCATCAGCATCGCTGAAAAGGCCGACGCCGATTTCCGTCGCCTGCTCGGCATCCCCGCGAATTACAAGGTGTTGTTCCTGCAGGGCGGGGCGCTGGCGATGAATGCGATCATCCCGATGAACCTGCTCGGCTCGAAGACCTCGGCCGATTACGTGAACACCGGCGAATGGTCGAAGAAGTCGATCGCGGAGGCGGGCAAATACTGCCGTGCGAACGTGATCGCGTCTGCCGAAGACCGCAAGTTCACCTATGTGCCGCCGCAGTCGACCTGGCAGCCGGATCCGGATGCCGCGTATGTGCATGTGTGCACCAATGAAACCATTGGTGGTGTCGAGTACTTCTGGGTGCCCGAGGTCGGTAACGTGCCGCTGGTGGCCGACATGTCCTCGCACATCCTGTCGCGCGAGATCGATGTGACGAAGTACGGCGTCATCTATGGCGGCGCGCAGAAGAACATCGGCCCGGCCGGCGTCACCTTCGTGATCGTGCGTGACGATTTGCTCGATCGCGCGCTGCCGATCACACCGTCGGTGTTCCATTGGAAGGAGCAGGCGGCGGCCGATTCGATGCTGAACACACCGCCCACCTATGGCATCTATATCGCCGGCCTGGTATTCGAATGGCTGCTTGAGCAGGGCGGCCTGAAGGCCATCGAGGCGCGCAACATCGCGAAGGCATCACTGCTGTACGACTACCTCGATGCCAGCGATTTCTACCAGAGCCCGGTCGACCGTGACTGTCGCTCGCGCATGAACGTGCCGTTCTTCCTGCAGGATGACAGGCTCAACGATGCTTTCCTGAAAGGCGCCGAAGCCCACGGCCTGATGCAGCTGAAAGGCCATCGCGTGGTCGGCGGTATGCGTGCATCGATCTACAATGCGATGCCGATCGAAGGCGTGCAGGCGTTGGTCAGTTACATGCAAGAGTTCGCGCGTACCCACGGCTGAGCGCTCGTCCCCGCAGCCTGTTTTCACCCCGCCGCGTCGCGACATGCCCTGAGCACGGGCTGCATGCATCACGCGTGGAATTTAATCGCGATCCACTACTCCAATCCGGAAGCTTGCCGACCGCCATCCCCGGCGTGAGCGGTGCTCAGCATTTTCCGGAGCGCACATGGATCCCCTGTTTCCGCAATCTTCTTCGTCGGGTATCGAGCTCAGTTCGCATGAGCGCCAGCGGCGCGACCTGATGCAGATGCTGCTGGCCAGTGGCAGCCGGCCGGTGGCCGAGCTGTCCGACATGTCCGAAGCCGAACGATGCAAATGGCTGTTCTGGAACCTGCATGAAAACCTCGACGAGATACGGCGCATGGAGCCGTCATTGCAGGCGCGCGTGACCAGCATGCAGTTCACCGTGCTCGACGGTTCAACACTGACCGGCGATGGTTCGATGGAAAAGCGGCTCGATCTGGCGTGCAAGTGGACGCTGGAATTGCGCTACCCCGGCTACCCGGAAGAGATCAGCCATGGTTTGGGTGACGGCTGGGTCAATCTCGTGATTGCGGACGACGCGCCGGCTTACCTCAGCGTTCACGAAGGCCAGAAGGCCTATCTGGATGCGGACCATGGCAGCTATCCGAACCAGTTGTACCTGGAAGGCTGGGTGACGCCCGGCGTGTGGCAGGAGATGCGCTCGCACCTTGCCAATCCGAACCCGACCTGCCGCACCGATGTGGTCATGCTCGACAACGTGCTGTTCCCGGTGAAGAGCGATTTTGATTTCGTGCTCGGCCCCCCGGGTGCGATCGGGGTGGTCAACATGGAATTCCGCGCGTTCTCGCATCCGACCGAGCGGCGCGTATTCCGGCGTGGCGAGCCGCGCCGGCGCACCTGACGCAAACAGACGAAAACAGATGAAAACAGACGCGCGCATTTTCAGCGCAGGTGCCTCAGACCCGCAGCGCGTTGTCTTCCGCTTCCTGCAGCCGTTGTATATGCCGCAGGTACCAGGACAGCGCAGCCGCAACGATGGCCAGGCTCAGGCTGTTGCCCAGCCAGAAGCCGGCGGCACCCTGCAGCATCGCAGGTGTACTGCCGAGCACATTGAAGCCCATCAGGTAGCCGCCGCCAAGGCCCATGCCCCACAGTGCGACTGCATACATCAGGGTCGGTATGGTCGCGATCTTGTACGCGCGCAGCACGAATGCGGTGCCGACTTGCCAGGCGTCGAACAGCTGATAGAACGCGATGAAGAAGAACAGCGGCATCGCTGCCGCAGCCACCTGCGCATCCGGCGTGTAAGCCGCGATGATCAGCCCGCGTGACAGCCACACCAGCACACCGACGGCCACGGCCAGCATCACGCCGAGCCGCACACCGGCATCACCGGCATGACGTGCTGCAGCGAGGCGGCCGGCGCCGATCTCTTGCGCGACCAGCGTGCCGGTGGCACTCGCCATCGACAGCGGCAGCATGTACAACACGGTGCCGAAGTTGGCTGTCACCTGATGCGCAGCAAGTGTTTCGTTGCCGAGCCGCGCGATGAACAGTGCCATGAAGGTGAAGGCCGTCACTTCGATCAGATAAGACAAGCCCATCGGCACGCCCAGTTTCAGCAATTCGGACTGCGCGCGCCATTGCGGACGCCCGAGGCCGCTGCCGAACAGCCGGAACTGCCGGTAATGCGCACCGTGCCGCACGATGTACCAGGCGACAGCCAGCGCCAGCCACGCCGCCAGCGTAGTGGCGATCGCGCAGCCGGGTGTGCCCATGGCCGGGATGCCGAGCGCCGGCGCGCCGAAGATGAACAAGGCGTTCAACGGAATTTTCGCCAGCAGGCCGCCGACCTGCAGCAACATCACCATGCGGGGCTTCGAGGTTGCCGTATTCAGCGACGCATACACGCGAAAGCCCAGCGTCGCCGGCAAGGCCAGCGCCAGCAAGCGCAGGTATTCGCGCACGCGTTCCTCGAGTGCCGGCGGTGCATGCGCGATATCGAGCAGCAGCTGCGGAAAACACAGCAGCAGGCAGCCGATCACGGACAGGAGCAGCGCCAGCCAGATGCCCTGTCGTACTTCGTCGCCGATCGCTTCATGCTTGCGTGCGCCGTACAGCTGGCCGATCACGGGCGACAGCGCCTGCATCACGCCGGACAGGCCGACGAAGAAACTCACATAAATCGACGCGCCCAGTCCGAGTGCCGCGAGGTCATTCGCGGAATAGCGCGCGGTCATCATGGTGTCGATCACACCATTGCCGATCACGGCGAGCTGGCCAACCAGGATCGGCCACGCGAGCGACGCAACGCGACGGGTGAAAGACGGCGCGCTGCCGGCGGGGCCGGTATCGCTCATGGCAGCTTGCGTCGGAACAGACGGAACAGTTCGTGCCGGTCGGCCGCGCGGCGGCCTTGCCACAGCAGTGTCAAGTCGCCATCGACTTTCTTCATCTCGGCGCCGCGATGGCGCAGGCCATCATCCTGCACCAGCAGGAATTCGCAAGGGCGCGCCCCCGGTTTTGCGAAACGCACATTGCCCAGATAGGCGATCGAAGCACGCTGCGCCGGGCCCAGGCCTTCGGCGTTCACGCAACGATGGTCGGCCGGCAGGTTGGATTCGATGCTGGCGGCGACGCTGGCATAGCTCTGGCCATAGTTCAGCCAGGGCAGCCACAGGGTCATCAGCAATACCCAGCACAGCACCAGCCCGCCAGTGGACAGCACCACGGCACGCCACAGCACCGGCGGCCGGCGTCCCAGTCGCCAGTGCAGCAGCAGGCCCCAGCCGGCGGTGGTCGCCAGCGCGACCAGCAGTGCCGGCAAGTTGAATTCGGGCTGGAAGCCGGGGGCAAGCTTGAATGCATTCTTCGCCAGTTGCGCGGGCCAGCCGGTCTGCTTCGCGATCCAGCCCAGCCAGATAAATGCAGCGATCGCGGTCAGTGTCATCACCGCGAACCAGTCGATTGCATTGATCGCGCCGCGCTTGAGCGTCGGCAGGCCAAAGGTCGCGAGTATTGCCAGCGGCGGCAGCAACGCGAGCAATTCATAGTCATGCAGATTGGGCGAGAACAGCGCCAGTGCCAGCAGCAGCACGATGCCGGCAGCCGGCAGCAACACATGCAGCGACACTTGCGTACGCCATGCATAGATGGCCCAGGCTGCGATCGGCCATGCGGGCCATGCGTACCACACCAGCACCTTCGGCAAGTCGGACAGCGATTTTTTGGTCGGCATGCCCAGCGCTGCGAGGTCGCCGGCCAGCCAGGTGGCGGCGAGCCCTTCGGGTACGAACAGCTGACGCGCGATCAGCCATAGCGCCGGCAGCAGCAGCGCCAGCGGCAGCGCCATCATCAGTATCCGGCGCAATGCGTGCCGGTAATGCAGTGCGGCCAGCAGCACGAATGCCGTCAGCAAGGCCAGCGGCGCGGTCCAGCCATGCGACAGCACCAGTGCGCCGAGCGCAACGCCCAGACCGATGCCTGCGCGCGTGGTCGGTTTGTCGAACACACAGGCTGCGCCATAGAAGGTGGCTGCCACCAAGGCGACGAACAATGCGGGGGCCGCGGTTTCATGGCTGCGCAGTAGCAGGCCGAGGCATGCGACAAAGATCAGCAATGCGCCATCGGCCAGCGTGCGACCGTAGTCGAGCGCGGCCGGCTGGCCGCCGAAGGCCAGCTTCAGCGGTTGCGCTTCTGCGCGGCGACCCAGTACATACGCGGTGCGCCATACGCTGGTGGCGCCGATCGCAAAGAACACGACAATGGAGATGCGTGCAGCGAGCGCGTCGCCGGTGAGCCAGCCGAACAGCTTGATCAGCAGCGCGCCGATCCAGAATGCGAGCGGCGCTTCGCCCGGCATCGCCAGGCCGGCGATATTGGGCGCGAGCCAGTCGGCAATCGTGCCATGTGCCATCGTCCACATGATGCCGAAGCCGGCTGCATCATCCACCTTCCACGGGTCGCGCCGGATGATGCCAGGCAGGATGTACAGCAGGCACAGTGCAATCAGTCCCGTGCGCGGCAAGGCGAGTGTGGCGGCGGCGGGCAAGCGTACGGGTTTCATGCAGGCGTGTGCGACAAGGACAAGGACAAGGGCAGGGGCTGGCTGGGCAGGTACGGCATGGCGATATTGTGCCGTATAAAAAAGCAAATGCCGCACGAGGCGGCATTTGCATTCGGGGCGAGGCTGGCTTACTGGCCGGCTGCCTGGGTCTTGGAACCGACCTTGCCGAACTTCTGGCGGAACTTGTCGACGCGACCGGCGGTATCGACGATCTTGTGCTTGCCAGTGAAGAACGGATGCGATTCCGACGACACTTCAACTTTCAGCAGCGGATAGTCCTTGCCTTCGAAGTTGATGGTCTCTTTGGTCTGCACCGTCGAGCGGGTGATGAACTTGAAATCGCAGGACAGGTCGTGCACGACGATTTCACGGTAATCCGGGTGGATGCCTTCTTTCATGGGTCTCTCGCTATCGTTGGGTAGCCAATCGCCGCTTCGTCGGTCTGTGCTGCTTCTCGACCCGATCAGTGATCACTTGCCCTGTTAGGAGCGCTTCACAAAACACCGCTGGCCGCGTTGCGCCGGCTTGCCGTACGACTTGTACTGTCTGCGCCGGCGCGCCTTGCCATCGGCGCTTTGTGAAGCGCTCGGGGAATCGTGGATTATAGAGGAAAATCAAGGGCTTGGGCAAGCCTCGGGGGTGCGTGCGAAAGCAAACGGCGCCCGCAGGCGCCGTTTGGTTGCCAAAACAAGAACCGCCGATCAGGAGCCGCCGCGACGCATCAGGTCGAAGAACTCCGCATTGGTCTTGGTGGCCTTCATCTTGTCGAGCATGAACTCCATCGCTTCGATCTCATCCATCCCGTACAGCAGCTTGCGCAGGATCCAGACCTTCTGCAGCACGTCCGGCTTGATCAGCAGTTCTTCGCGGCGGGTGCCGGACTTGCTGAGGTTGATCGCCGGGTACACGCGTTTCTCGGCCAGGCGGCGCTCAAGGTGCACTTCCATGTTGCCGGTGCCCTTGAATTCTTCATAGATCACGTCATCCATGCGGCTGCCGGTCTCGATCAGCGCGGTCGCGATGATGGTCAGCGAGCCGCCTTCCTCGATATTGCGCGCAGCGCCAAAGAAGCGCTTCGGGCGCTGCAGCGCATTCGCGTCGACACCACCGGTCAGCACCTTGCCCGAGGCCGGGATCACGGTGTTGTATGCACGGGCCAGACGGGTGATCGAGTCCAGCAGGATCACGACGTCTTTCTTCATCTCGACCAGGCGCTTCGCCTTTTCCAGCACCATCTCGGCCACTTGCACGTGGCGGGTCGCCGGTTCGTCGAAGGTCGATGCGACCACTTCGCCGCGCACCGAGCGCTGCATCTCGGTCACTTCTTCCGGACGCTCGTCGATCAGCAGCACGATCAGGGTCACGTCCGGATGATTCGACGTAATCGCATGCGCGAGGTGCTGCAGCATCACGGTCTTGCCGGACTTCGGCGACGCGACCAGCAGGCCACGCTGGCCCTTGCCGATCGGCGCGATCATGTCGATCACGCGGCCGGTGATGTTCTCGTCGCCGCGCATCTCGCGCTCGAGCAGCAGCGGCTTGTTCGGGTGCAGCGGCGTCAGGTTCTCGAACAGGATCTTGTGCTTCGACGCTTCCGGCGGTTCGCCATTGACCTTGTCGACCTTGACCAGCGCGAAGTAGCGCTCGCCATCTTTCGGTGTCCTGACTTCGCCCTCGATCGAGTCGCCGGTGTGAAGGTTGAAGCGGCGGATCTGCGACGGCGAGATGTAGATGTCATCGGTCGACGCCATGTAGCTCGCATCCGGCGAGCGCAGGAAGCCGAAGCCGTCGGGCAGCACTTCGAGCACGCCATCGCCGAAGATCTGCTCGCCGGATTTGGCGCGCTTCTTCAGGATCGCGAACATCAGTTCCTGCTTGCGCAGGCGGGCGGCATTGTCGATCTCGAGGCCGATGGCCATCTCGAGCAGGGCGGACACATGGAGTGCCTTGAGTTCAGAAAGATGCATGGTCAGGGCCCGTGGCGGGCAAACAAAGGTGGGGGAGGGAACTACGCTGGAAAAGGGGAAAAGCGGCAGCGCGGGCGCGCTGCCGCCGACACATCAGATATTGCTGTCAATGAAGGAGGTCAGCTGGCCCTTGGCCAGTGCGCCCACCTTTTGTGCGGCCGGCACGCCGTTCTTGAACAGGATCAGCGTCGGGATGCCGCGGATGCCGAACTTGGCCGGCACGGCCTGGTTAGCATCGACGTCCATCTTCGCGATCTGCAGCTTGCCGTCGTATTCCTTCGCGACTTCCTCGAGGATGGGAGCGATCATCTTGCAGGGGCCGCACCATTCGGCCCAGAAGTCGACCAGCACCGGCTTGTCGGACTTCAGCACGTCGGTCTCGAAAGAACTGTCGGAAATGTGTTTGATGTTGTCGCTCATGTAATCCTCATTTGAGGTGTAAATCGGCCCGCGTCTGCATGGGGCTGCGGCTGCGAATCGCGCCGGACCTGCAGCGATCCTGCTGTGCACGCATGAGGGTTCAGCGCGCTGGAACGTCTGGAAATGGGATCGAAACAGGAGGTGGCGCGGCGGGAATCGGCCAAATCATAACGCATTTTCAAGAAAAGTGTGCCACGCGCGGACCCGGATCACGCGGTGCTTGAGCGGTCGCATAAAATGCCGCCCATGTCTTTCTCCGCCCGCGCAATCGCTCCCGGCCCCGGCTTCTGGCCGCAGCTGGCGCGCGTGCTGCTGGCTGCGAGCGATCGCGAACGCAACGAGGCTGCGCCACCGATGTCGGATTGGCTGGTGCTGGTGCCCACCTTCACGCACATTGCTGCGCTGCGCTCGGCGCTGGCTGCCGAGCTGGCCCCGACCTCAGGCAACAGCTTCATCCCGCCGCAGATACGCACGCTGGACTCCTGGCTGGAGCAGCAGCTGCCCGAGCCCGCCAGCGCCGCACCGGCCACGCCGAGCGAACGCCTGATGGGCCTGTATGCACAGCTGCGCCAGAACGCGCTGATCAAGTCCCTGCTGGCCACCCCGCACAACACGGATTTGCTGCCGCTGGCGCAGACCCTGCTGTCCATCAATGACGAACTGACCGCCGCGCTGCTGCCGGCTGCGCTGGCGCAACCGGAGGCGGTCGAAGACCGCTGGCATGCAGCGCTGGCCCAGCTGTCGGCGAACGCCGCCGCCGTGCTGTCCGGCGAGTCGCGGCTGGTGTGGACCTTGTGGCAGGCCGAGCGCGATGCGCATGATCCCGGCCTCGCGCGCTACAACGCGATGCAGCGCGCCGCTGCTGCGGCCGAATTCCCGCTGCTGTGGTGCGCACCATGGGAACCGGATGCACTCGAGGCCGCGTTCCTCAATGCGTGGTCGCAGAGGCAGCAGGTACTGCGGGTGCGCGTGGACTGGTCGGCCGACGCGCTGCCGCAGCTGCTTGCCCGCAGCTGGCCCGAGATACTGGATGCGGGGCCGGGTGGCGCTGCAACCGATGGCGAGGCTGCGATCGTGCCGCTGCCCGGGCTCAGGCTGTACCCGGCGCGCAGCATGGAAGACGAAGCGCAGGCGGCGGCGCAAACCATCGTTGACTGGATCGCCGCCGGCAAGTCACGCATCGCGCTGGTGCCTCAGGACCGCGTGGTCGCTCGCCGCCTGCGCGCCTTGCTCGAGCGCGCCGACATCGTGGTCGCCGATGAAACCGGCTGGAAGCTGTCCACCACCCGCGCCGCGGCCGTCATCCATGCATGGATGACGCTGGTCGCGGCCGGTGGCGAGATCGCGCCGCTGCTCGATTTCCTGAAGTCGCCCTTCGTGCGGCATCCGGCGCTCGATGAACCCGAGACCCGTCATGCGCTCGAACGCGCGCTGGTTCGGCTCGGCCACGCCGGTGACTGGGCCTCGGTGGCTGACGCTGCTACCGCACTGCCGGACCTGAAGGCGCTGGTCGATGCGATCGCGCGCGAAGCGCAAGCCTATCGCGGCCGCAAGCGCGTGGCAGGCTGGGTCGATGCAACGCTGACCGTGTTCGATGCGCTCGGTTGCAGCGCGACACTGGCGGCCGACAAGGCCGGTGAACAATTGCTGACCATGCTGACCCAGCTCGCCAGTGATTGCGAACGTCTCGATGATGAATTCTCGCTCGCCGAATGGCGCGCGCTGCTCGATCTGCAGCTGGAGCAGACCGTGTTCGTCGCGCCGCGCGACGACCGGCGCGTGATGATGGTACCGCTGAATGGCACCATGCTGCGCGAATTCGATGCCACCATCGTGGTCGGTGCCGACAGCGAGCACCTGCCGTCGCGCCCGGCCGAAGCGCTGTTCTTCGCGAATGCAGTGCGGCGTGAACTCGGACTGCAGACGCGCGAGGACCGGCAGCGCCAGCAGCTGCGTGAATTTGCCGCGTTGCTGGTCGGCTGCTCCGAGGTCGTGCTGTCCTGGCAGCAGATGCAGGACGGCGAGAAGGTCGCGCCCAGCCCGTGGATACAGCGGCTGCAACTGACGCTGGGCCGTGCGGGCCTGGATGAACTGCCGCTGCATGCGCCACAGCGTGCGCGCGCGACGCTGACCGCGGCCTTGCCGCAGCAGCCACAGCCATCGGCGCCGGCCTTGTTGCCCGATACCTTGTCGGCCAGCGGCTACCATGCGCTGGTCACTTGCCCGTACCAGTTCTTCGGATCACGCATGCTCGGTCTGCGCGCGGACGATCCCTTGCGCGAAATGCCCGAGAAGCGCGATTACGGTGACTGGCTGCATGCCATCCTGAAGCAATACCATGACCAGTTGCGCGATACGCCAGTGCCACGCGATGCGCGGCCGGCGCTGATGGCGGCAATCAGTGATGCCGTATTCGGTGACGCCGTCGCGCGCAACCCGGCGGCGCTGTCCTGGCAGGCACGCTGGAACGCGCGCCGCGACGCGTATGTCGCATGGGCCAATGCGCAGGAAGACGAGGGCTGGCACTACGCGCAGGGCGAGCAGGAGGCGCGCGCGGTGCTGCACTATGGTGAGCATCGCAGTGCGCATCTCAGTACGCATGGCATCGAGCACAGTATCCGGCTGTACGGCAAGCTCGACCGCATTGATATGCAGGTACGGTCGGACGGCAGCCGCGAGCAGCGCGTGCTCGACTACAAGACGACTGCCAGAGACACGCTGAACCGGCGACTGCGCGAACACAGCGACCACCAGCTGGCTTTCTACAGCCTGCTGCTCGAACCGGCGCCGGTGGCGGCGGGTTATGTCGCGGTCGATGATGACCAACCCGCGCTGCTGCCCGCCAACGATCTCGATGACTGGCGCAGCCTGCTGCGCACCCAATTGCAACGCAACCTCGCGGCGATTGCCGACGGCGCCAGCCTGGTCGCGAATGGCCATGGCGACAGCTGCACCTGGTGCGACATGAACGGCCTGTGCCGGAAAGGCTACTGGTGAGCGATCTTCCGCAGCTGTCCGGCACGTCCGCGCACGACGACAGTGTGCCTCCCGACGTGGTCAACGTTTTCGTCGATGGCGGACGCGCGATCGGTGCCGAAGACTTCATCCGCACCGCATGCGACCCGAGCCGTTCGGTGGTGGTCGAAGCCTGCGCCGGCAGTGGCAAGACCTGGCTGCTGGTGTCGCGCATGCTGCGCCTGTTGCTGGCGGGTGCCGAGCCGGGCGAGATGCTTGCGATTACTTTTACGCGCAAGGCGGCGCAGGAAATGCGCGAGCGCCTGATTGCGCTGTTGCGGCAGCTGGCGCTGGAACCCGAGCAGGACAAGGTGCTGAAGGAACTTACGCTGCGCGGTTTGTCGGCAGCCGATGCGCGTGCGGCGCTGCCACTGGCGCGCAATTTGTATGCGCGCGTATTGGCCAGCCCGCATGGTCTGTCGGTCGATACCTTTCACAGCTGGTTCATCCGGCTGTTGCAGATCGCGCCGCTGCGCTCCGGTGTGCCGCATGGTTATGGTCTGGAAGAGAATACGGCCGAGCTGCGCGAGCAGGCCTGGCTGAAGTTCATGCAGTCGCTCAATCGTCCGGGCAACGACGCTTTGCGTGAGGCGTTGATGACGGTGTACGACATCGCCGGAGACTGGAGCGGCCGCGAAATGATCGAGGCCTTTGTCGCAAAACGCGCCGAATGGCAGATCATGAAGCGCGCGAGCGACCCGGCCGAACGATTGAGGCAAGGTTTCCGGTCACCGGAAGACGGTGAGCGCGACGCGCGGCTCGCATTCTGGCAGGACCGTGCATTGCACGAGCGCTTCCTGGCATTCGCGCGTGCGTACGCGCAAGGCACTGCAGCGAACAAGACCAAGGCCAGTGCGATCGAGCAGCGGATTTCGCAGGGCAGCAGCATCGAGGATTTCGAGGCGCTGTGTGCCGAATGCCTGACGAAAGAATCCGCGCCGAAGATCCTCAAGACCAACAAGGAATTGATCAAGAACCTCGGGGCTGACGCAGCGCAGGCAGCCATCGATCTGTGGTTCGAACTCGGCGCCGAATTGCTGACCTATCGTGAACGCGCGCATGACTTGCAGGTACGCCGGCTGAATGATGCGATGTTCCTGATCGGCGAAGCCTGCATCCGGCGTTACCAGCAGATCAAGGAAGATCGCCGCAAGATGGATTTCGCGGATCTCGAGCTGCATGCGTGGCATCTGCTGACCCATCCTGAGCATGCAGCGTATCTGCATGCGCGCATCGATGCGCGCTACCGGCATGTGCTGATCGATGAATTCCAGGACACCAACCCGCTGCAATGGCATGTGGTGCGCGCGTGGCTCGACGCCTATGGCGATGACGGCGACCGACCCAGTGTCTTCATCGTTGGCGACCCGAAGCAATCGATCTATCGTTTCCGTCGTGCCGAGCCCCGCGTGTTTCGCGCCGCGCGCCGGATGCTGTGTGCAATGGGCGCGGCCGACCTTGGCACGCGGCAGACGCGACGCAACGGACGCGCAATCGTCGATGTGCTGAACCAGGTCATGGTTGGCATCAATCCGCTGTATCTGCCGCAGGACACGCTGTCGGATGATGCGCACAGTACGGTCTGGCGGCTGCCGCTGGTCCGGCCGCAGCGTGATGCCGGTGCGGATGCGGTGGCGGCAGACGGGGATATCGAGCAGGACGGATGGGATGGGCAAGGCGCGCGCGCAGATCAGGGTGAGCGCGGCGCGCAAAGTGAGCAAGGGGAGCGAGGGGAGCGAGGGGAGCAAAGCGGGGACAGTGTTCAGGATGCCGAGGGCAATGAAGAGGGTGAGAGCCACAACGTCGGACTGAAGTTGCGCGACCCGCTGACCGAAGACCCGCCCGACGATGAAGACTCGCGCCGCGAGCGTGAAGGACGGCAGGTGGGGGCAGCCCTGTGGGCTGCGCGCGAGCGCTGGCAGCAACGGCATCCGTCCGAGCCGCCGCTGAAATGGTCTGACATGATGATCCTGGTGCGCAGCCGTACCCATTTGCGCGCGTACGAAGCAGGATTGCGCGCGGAGCATATTCCGTTCACGTCCAGCCGCGCAGGCGGCTTGCTGGATGCGCTGGAAGTCGGTGACCTGATCGCACTGCTGCGCTGGATGACGATGCCGGCCGATGATCTGGCGCTGGCACAAGTGCTGAAGTCGCCGATCGCGCAAGCCTCCGATGCCGACCTGATCGCGCTGGCGGCCGACAAGGATGGCAGCTGGTGGCAGCGGCTGCAACGCCGTATCGCGCACGGGCAGGCGTCGGATGCACTGATCGCGATCTCCGGCAAGCTGCAGGTGTGGCAGCAAGCGGCGCAGCACCTGCCGGTGCATGACTTGCTCGACCTCGTGCTGCATGACGGCGGGCTGTTGCAGGCGTATGCGATCACGACGCCGGGCGAGATGCGCGCGCGGGTACTCGGCAATCTGGAAGCCTTTGTCGCGCTGTCGCTGCAGCTCGACGCGGGGCGTTACCCGAGCATTGCGCGCTTCCTCGATCAGGTGCACCGGCTCCGTCGCGGCAAGGAGCAGGAAGCACCGGATGAAGCGGATGTCGATGCCTCGGTCGATGCGGTACGCATCATGACCATTCATGGCGCGAAGGGACTGGAGGCGCAGGTGGTCGCGATCATGGATTGCAATCCCAGTGGTGGTGCGCGCGACAGTGCCGGCGTGCTGTGCGACTGGCCCGAAGATCAGGCAGCGCCGACGCATTTCTCGGTGTTTGGTCGCAAGGCCGAGCGCGGGCATGCGCGCAAGGCCTTGTTCGACAAGGAGGATGCATTCCGTGAGCAGGAAAACCTGAACCTGCTGTATGTCGCCGCGACTCGCGCGAAACACTTGCTGATCATCAGCGGTGTGCATGTGGGCAAGGCCGACAGTAGCGGGCTGGTGGCGGACAGCTGGTATGCGCGGCTGCAGTGCGTGGATGAATACACGCCCGAAGTCCGGGTGCATGCGTCGCCCGACGCCGACGGGCACCTGTTGTTGACCCACTTCGATCCGCCCTCGCTGCCGGCGGTGAACCGTGGTGACGGCGAGCCCGACAGCGGCAGCGATGACAACGCTGCCACGCGCGAGGGCACGTTGCTGCATGCGCTGATGGAGCGTCTGACGCAGGGTGCGCAATGGCCAGTCACGGTGCCGGCTGCGGCAACGGTGGCGCGCTGGCTGCGCTGCAGTTTCGACGAAGCACTGACCATCTGCGCGCAGGCGCAATGTATTCTGTCGCAGCCTTCACTGGAACCGTTTTTCGATCCCGCACGTTACAGTTTTGCGCGCAATGAGATGGAAGTCGTGCATGACGGTGCATTGAAGATCATGGACCGTGTGGTGATCGTCGATGGCTGCTTGTGGATACTCGATTACAAGCGCAACCTGTACGCATCGCAGAGGGCCGACTATGCGCAGCAGCTGGCACAGTACCGCGCTGCGTGCGAGCAGTTGTTCCCCGGGCTGCCCGTCATGACGGCGCTGATCACCAGCGACGGGCAGTTGCAGCAGCTCGACAGCACGTCCGGTGCGTCGCTGTCACATGGGAAAGCTGGCGACCTGCCTGAGCGCAAAGCCATAGAAAGCTGACAACAGATTCCGCCCGAAACTTGTCACGATTGATGAAGAAACGATGACAAGTCCCTGAATGTATTGACGGAAATTCTTGCGCACGACTATAGTGCCGCATGGTTTCCGATTTCACCTCCCTGCTCGACAAGGTCACACAGCTGGCCGAACTGTCGCAGGCGCTGCGCAGCGAGAACGCCGCCCTGCGCGGCGAGCTGGCGACGCTCGCCGATGAACATTCGCGGCTGACCGCGCGCATGAAAGAAGCGCACGACCGTGTCGAATCATTGCTCGGCGCATTGCCGACCGAAGTCGATGACGCGGAGGCCGCATGACGACCATCGACGTCACCATCATGGGCCAGCCCTACCGGCTCGCGTGCAAGGAAGGCGAAGAGCTCGCACTGAAGCAAGCAGTCGCTTACCTTGACGAGCGCATGCTCGCGATCCGCGATGCGGGCAAGGTGAAGGGCACCGATCGCATTGCAGTGATGGCCGCCCTCGGTATCGCTGCGGACTTCCTCGCCGCGCGTTCTGCCGACGGACCGTTTTCGGCCATGGCGATGTCCGACGTGCGCGACAAGATTAACGCGATGCACACGCTGCTCGACGGCGCGCTCGCGCCGCAGGAACGCCTGTTCTGATCATCCGTTGCGACGCCGGCTTGACTGCTGCGCGTCGCGTTCAACGACACGCTGCAAAGCCGGTGAAACCCGTTGACAGCCATGCTGTTTGCGGTAGACTGAGCTCTCCTGCCGTGTTCGCGTTTGCCATATATTCCTTGAACCATTTTTGAGCATAGGCTGCGGGATTCGTTTAGTAGGCGTGAACGTCGCTCGTCCGACGATCCCAATATTGAACTACTGTGGCCACCTTGAACCGCCAGGTTCGGGATGCCGGCACAGCGGCACAGGCGGGTCTTTATTCGGGCGGTTGCATCATCGGTGCAACCGCTTTTTTCATGCGTGCGCGCTACCGCATGCGACCGACTGCTGAACACCGCGTGGGCAGAGCGTGATCGTAATGTGATCGTGATGTGATCGACGTGTGATCAAGGTGCGCTCAAGGTGTGCTCGCAGTCTGATCTCCGCATGCACGTCCGTCGAACAACAAGAACCGAAGCCGATGCCTTACTGGTTGATGAAATCCGAGCCCGACGAAGCGAGCATCGATGATGCGCTCGCTGCCGGCGATGGCTTGCCGTGGACCGGCGTGCGCAACTACCAGGCGCGCAATTTCATGCGCGATGCGATGCGTATCGGCGATGGCGTGCTGTTCTATCACTCCAGCTGTGCCGAGCCCGGGATTGCCGGTCTGGCCGAGGTCGCAAGCACCTGCTATCCCGACCCCACGCAATTCGATCCGGCCAGTCCGTACTTCGATCCGAAGTCGGACCGCGAGCAGCCGCGCTGGCTACTGGTCGATGTGCGTGCGACGAAAAAGACGCGCCTGATCGGCCTGCCGGAATTGCGCAGCCATCCGGCGCTGGCCGACATGCTGGTGCTGAAAAAAGGCAATCGCCTGTCGATCACGCCGGTGACGCCGGATGAATGGCGCTTCATCACCGGGACCTTGCTGAAAGACCGATAAGCCCGGCATGGATCCCGTCTCGATCGTGAGTTTCGTCGTGCTGGGCAGCTTCACCGGTTTTGCTGCCGGCCTGCTCGGCGTCGGTGGCGGCATGCTGACCGTGCCTTTCGTGACCCTGCTGCTGTCGCTGCGCGGCTTCCCGTCCGAGCTGGTGGTGCATGCGGCGATTGCGACATCCTTGTCGACCATCCTGTTCACATCGCTGTCATCGGTGCGCGCGCATCATCGCCGCGGTGCCGTGATGTGGCCCGTGGTCAGGCTGCTGGTGCCCGGCATACTGATCGGTTCCTGGATCGGGCCGTGGATCGGCGCACACATTCCGTCGGCGGCGCTGGCGCTGTTCTTCGCGCTGTTCGTCGGGTTTTCAGCGACGCAGATGTTGCGCGACAAGAAGCCGCTCGCGACACGGGAATTGCCCGCGCCCCCCGGCATGCTGGCGGTCGGTCTGGTGACGGGCGTGCTGTCGGGCCTGGTCGGGGCCGGCGGTGGCTTCATCTCCGTGCCCTTCATGACCTGGTGTAATGTGCGCATCCATCAGGCGGTCGCCACCAGTGCAGCGCTGGGTTTCCCGATTGCGCTGACCGGCACCTTGTCGAACATCTGGTTTGGAATGCAGGAGCCGGCACTGCCGGCAGGCTCGCTGGGTTTTGTGTATCTGCCGGCCTTGCTGCCGATTGCGTTTGCGAGCGTGATCACTGCGCCGTATGGCGCGAGGGCGGCACATGCATTGCCGGTCGCACGATTGAAAAAGATCTTTGCGCTGGTGTTGTATGTACTGGCTGCGTACATGCTGTACCGCGGCGTCGCGCCTGTGTTCTGAGCGGCGCGGCAAGGTGCGGCATGCGGCATGCGGCATGCGGCATGCTGCGTGCGGCGTGGTCAGGCGCCGAAACGTTCCCGCAGCAAGTTCTTCTGTACCTTGCCCATCGTGTTGCGCGGCAGTTCATCGACGAAGTGCACGCGCTTCGGTACCTTGAAGTTCGCGATCTTTGCCTTCAGCTCCGCAATGATCGCAGCTTCCGACAAGCTGCTGTGCTGGCGCGGCACGATGATCGCGGTCACGGCCTCACCGAAATCCGGATGCGGGACGCCGACCACGGCGGATTCCTGCACGCCCGGCAAGTCATCGAGCACAGATTCGATTTCTTTCGGATACACGTTGTAGCCGCCGGAGATGATCAGGTCCTTGCTGCGGCCGACGATGGACAGGTATCCATCGCCATCGAACTTGCCGACATCGCCGGTCTTGAAAAACCCGTCGGTGGTGAATTCCTCGGCGGTCTTGTCCGGCATCTGCCAGTAGCCCTTGAACACATTCGGTCCCTGCACCTGAATGTTGCCGATCTCGCCGGCCGCACAGGCTTGGCCATCGTCATTCACGACGCGCACCGATACACCGGGCAGCGCCGGGCCGACGGTGCCGGCGCGACGTTCGCCATGATACGGGTTAGATGTCAGTATGGCGGTCTCGCTCATGCCGTAGCGCTCGAGGATCGTGTGTCCGCTGCGTTGTGCGAATTGCGTGAAAGTCTCGGTCAGCAGCGGTGCCGAGCCGGACACGAACAGGCGCATGTTGGCGCACACGTCGCGCGTGAATGCCGGGTCATTCAACAGCCGCACGTAATAGGTTGGCACGCCCATGAAGATGGTGCTGCGTGGCAGTTCGCGGATCACCGCGCCGCTGTCGAACTTCGACAGGAAGATCATCTTGCTGCCGTTCCACAGCGCGCCGTGCGCAGCGACGAACAGGCCATGGATATGGAACAGCGGCAGCGCATGCAGCAGCACGTCTCCGGCTTGCCACTGCCATGCGTCGTGCAGCGTCGCGATGTTGGACGCGAGATTGCGATGGGTAAGCATCGCGCCCTTGCTGCGACCCGTCGTTCCGGAGGTGTACAGGATGGCGGCCAGGTCATCGGCGTCGCGCGGCACGGTGTCGAAATGGTCATGGAAATGCAGCGCGCGTGACAGCAGGGAGCCGGTGTTGCGGCTGCCATGCGCAGCGCGCGGTTCATCCAGTGTGAATACCTGTGACACCCCCCGACTGAACGCGATCTGCGTGATCCAGCCGAAATGCTGCGGTGTGCAGACCACGACCGAGGGCGACGCGTTTTCGATGAAATAGGCCATTTCATCGCTACGGTACGCAGTGTTCAATGGCAGGTACACAAAGCCGGCGCGGATGGTCGCCAGGTACAGCATCAAGGCTTCGGCCGACTTCTCGACTTGCGCAGCGATGCGCGCACCGGACGGCAGCTTAAGGCTGGCCAGCAGGTTCGCGATCTTTGCACTGCCACGCTCGAGGTCGCGCCAGCTGTAATACAAGCTGTTCTGCTGATCGTCGGTGGTCTCGAGCCAGCAGCTGTCGAGGTCTTGTGGAAAGCGCGCGCGGAACAGCGCATACAGATTGGCATGGGTCGTCATGCAGAGCCCTCGGCAGGTGCTTGTGAGCGATACGCCACCGCCAGCAATGCCACGCCGAGCACGATCATCGGCAGTGACAGCAGCTGTCCAGCCGAAAGTACCAGGCTGCCGAGCTGCACTTCATAGTCGGGTGTGCGGAAATATTCGGTGAAGAAGCGTGCGCAGCCATAGCCGGCAGCAAACACGCCGCTGACAGCCATCAGCGGGCGCGGCTTGCGCGCATACAGCCACAGCACCACGAACAGCAGCACGCCATCGATCGCAGCCTGATACAGCGGTGACGGATGGCGCGGCAGTTGATCGACATTGGGCCAGATCATCGCCCACGGCAGCGATGCATCGGCCACCCGGCCCGGGAGTTCGGCATTGATGAAATTGCCGATGCGGCCGGCAGCATAGCCGAGCGGTACCAGCGGCGCGATGAAGTCCATCGTGTCCATCAGGTGGCGACCGCGGCGACGGCTCCACAACCACATTGCGCCCAGCACGCCGAGGAAGCCGCCATGGAAGGACATGCCGCCTTTCCAGACCGCGATGATGTCGGCCGGGTTCGCGAGGTAATACGCCGGGTGATAAAACAGCACTTCGCCAAGGCGCCCGCCGATCACCACGCCGAGCACGCCATAGAACAGCATGTCGTCTACATCTTCCGCGCGCCAGCCGGCTGCGCTGATGTGCGGCTGTCTGACGCGCAGTCGTCCCAGCAACATGAAGGACAGGAAGGCCAGCAGGTACATCAGCCCGTACCAGCGTACGGCAAAGGGTCCGATCGCGAGCGCAACCGGTTCGGGCAGGGGGTGGATCAGCATTCAGCTCGTCTTTCGCATCAGTTCGACAAACGCGGCCAGCACCGGTGAATCATTGTCGCGTCGCCATGCGAGGCCCATGTCGATGGGCGCGCCGGCTTCTTTCAGCGTGCGGTATTCCACGCCGGGGCGCTGCAAATTTGACACGGATTGTGGCACAAGCGCGATGCCCATGCCGGCCGAAACCAGCGCGATGATGGTCTGCATCTGTATCGCTTCCTGACCGATGCGCGGCGTCAGTCCCGCTTGCTGGAAACGCGCGAGGATCTTGTCATGAAAGGCCGGCGCCAACCGGCGCGGGAACACGATCAGCGGCAGATCGCCGAGCTGCGCCAGCGATACCGGACCGCGCTTGCGCACCAGACCTTCCGGCATCGCCAGCACCAGCGGCTCGGACAGCACCGGCAGGCTGTCGAACCCGGCCTTCTGCTTGTCCGGCAGCGGCATGATCAGCAGGCCGAGGTCGATATCGCCGGCGTCCAGTAATTCGAGCTGCACATCGGTGGTCGCTTCCTGCAGTTGTATTTGCACCGACGGATAGGCGGCGCGGAATTCGCGCAGCGCCTGCGGCATCACGCTGTAGTCGGCCATGGACACGAAGGCGATCGACAGACTGCCGGATTCGCCGGCCGCTGCACGCTGCGCGAGCGAGGGCAGTGCATCGGCTTGCGACAGCAACCGGCGCGCTTCCGGCAGCAGCGCGCGGCCGGCCGCGCTCAGTGCCACGCTGCGTCGCGTCCGCTGAAACAGCTCCGCACCCAGCCGTGTTTCCAGCGCCTGTATTGCCTGCGACAGCGGCGGCTGCGTCATGTGCAGCCGCCGTGCAGCGCGGCCGAAGTGCATTTCTTCGGCAACGGCGACGAAATAACGCAGCTGGCGCAGTTCGATACTCATGTTGGAGGATTATTAATATCCATAAAATATCAAAGAGCTTTAAATCATATATTTGACAGCGACTATTCGGCAAGGCATCGTTACGGTCTTTCCGAAGCTCTGTCATGATCCTGCCGGCCGCGTTGGGGGCGTTTCGCCACTGATTGCTGCGCCGAGCGGTGCTCATTTTGACGAAGCGGCTTGGACAACACCGCCATTCACGGGAGATTCATCATGGCCGGCAATGATCGTTCGAAGAACGTTACCCAGGGCGTCGCCCGCAGTCCCAACCGCGCGATGTATTACGCGATGGGCTACCAGAAGGAAGATTTCAATAACCCGATGATCGGGATTGCGAACGGCCATTCCACCATCACGCCGTGCAACTCCGGCCTGCAAAAGCTGGCCGATGCCGCGATTGCCGCGACCAAGGCTGCCGGCGCGAATCCGCAGGTATTCGGCACGCCGACCATCTCGGACGGCATGTCGATGGGCACCGAGGGCATGAAGTATTCGCTGATCTCGCGCGAAGTCATTGCCGACTCGATCGAGACCTGCGTGCAGGGCCAGTGGATGGATGGCGTGGTCGTGATCGGCGGCTGCGACAAGAACATGCCGGGCGGGATGATCGCGCTCGCACGCATCAATGTGCCAGGCATCTATGTGTACGGCGGCACCATCAAGCCGGGCAAGTGGAAGGGTACCGACCTGACCATCGTGTCGGCATTTGAAGCCGTCGGCCAGTACACCGCCGGCAAGATCTCGCAGGAAGATTTCGACGGCATCGAAAAAAATGCGTGCCCGTCGACCGGCTCCTGCGGCGGCATGTACACCGCGAACACGATGTCCTCGTCGTTCGAGGCGCTCGGTATGTCGCTGCTGTATTCATCGACCATGGCCAACCCGGATGAGGAAAAGACCGTATCGGCGGCCGAATCCGCGCGCGTGCTGGTCGAGGCCGTGAAGAAGAACATTCGCCCGCGCGACATCATCACCAGAAAGTCGATCGAGAACGCGGTGGCCGTCATCATGGCCACCGGTGGCTCCACCAACGCGGTGCTGCACTACCTGGCCATCGCGCATTCGGCGGAGATCGAATTCACGATTGACGACATCGAGCGCATGCGCAAGAAGGTGCCGGTGATCTGCGACCTCAAGCCGTCCGGCAAGTACGTCGCCACCGACCTGCATGACGCGGGCGGCGTGCCGCAAGTGATGAAGCTGCTGCTGAACGCCGGCCTGCTGCATGGTGATTGCCTGACCATCACTGGCAAGACCCTGGCCGAAGAGCTGGCGCATGTGCCGGATCAGCCGCGCGCCGACCAGCACGTGATCAAGACGCTCGACAATGCGCTGTACAAGCAGGGTCACCTCGCGATCCTGAAGGGCAATCTGTCGCCGGAAGGCTGCGTGGCCAAGATCACCGGCCTGAAGAATCCGGCCATTACCGGCCCGGCGCGCGTGTTCGACGATGAGCAATCGGCGCTCGAAGCGATCCTGGCCGACAAAATCAAGGCGGGCGACGTGGTCGTGCTGCGTTACCTCGGCCCGAAGGGTGGCCCGGGCATGCCGGAAATGCTGGCGCCGACCTCGGCGCTGATCGGCAAGGGCCTCGGCGAATCCGTCGGCCTGATCACCGATGGCCGTTTCTCGGGTGCGACCTGGGGCATGGTGGTGGGCCACGTGTCGCCGGAAGCGATTGCGGGCGGCACCATCGGCCTGGTGCAGGAAGGGGATTCGATCACGATCGATGCGCACCAGCTGCTGATCCAGCTGAATGTGTCGGATGAAGAGATCGCACGCCGTCGTGCCGCATGGACCCCGCCGGCGCCGAAATACACGCGTGGGGTACTGGCTAAGTTTGCCAAATTGGCATCGTCCGCCAGCCGTGGCGCGGTCACTGACTGAACACCAGCCGGCGTGACAGCGGTTGAAACACTTGTGTGAAGGAATGTAACCGCCCTGTGGCCGACGTCCGGGGCGGTGATAGTGTTCAAAACAAGCAGGAAAGCAAAATCAGGTTAAAATCCTGCGCACCCAATTCAATGGAGAGACTCATGAAACAAATTCTGGTTGCTGCAGTGGCCGCTGGCGCGCTGCTGTCGAACGTCGCCTTTGCCAGCGAGCAGCTGGCCAAAGAGAAGAACTGCCTCGCCTGCCACGCTGTTGACCAGAAGCTGGTCGGCCCGGGCTACAAGGAAGTCGCTGCGAAGTACAAGGGCGACAAGACCGCCGAAGCCAAGCTGGCCACCAAGATCCAGAAGGGCGGCAGCGGCGTGTGGGGTGCGATCCCGATGCCGGCTAACCCGCAAGTGTCGGATGCCGAAGCCAAGGCCCTGTCGAAGTGGATCCTCGGCCTGAAGTAATCGTCAGCCGACCATGAGAAAGCGCTCCGAACGGAGCGCTTTTTTTATGCCCGCTTTGCAGCGAGCGGGCCGGACGGGCCGGGTGCTCGTCCCTGGATAAGCGGTTGACCGGCGTATCGTTGGCCCGTCACGCAGAGATCATTTGGTGACAGCAATCTGCTCGCGCTTGCCGCCCTTGAAGGTATACAAGGTCAGCGTGCCGTTCTTGATGTCGCCGCGCGCATCGAATTCGATGGTGCCCGTCACGCCCTTGTAGTTGGCCTTCGCCAGTTCGGGCAGGTACTTCGCCGGCTCGACCGAATTGGCCTTCTGCATCGCTTCCGCCATTACCATTACCGCGTCATAGACATACGGCGCATAGAGTTTCACCTCGACGCCAAACTTCTTCCTGAAGTCCGTGCGGAACTGGTCCATCACTTTTTTCTGGCCTTCTTCGACACCGCCGGCCTCGGCGCATACCACCTGGCCATCGGCCATGCCATTGCCTGCGAGTGCCGGCAACTGCTCGGTACAGATGCCGTCGCCGCCCATGTATTTTGCGGTGATGCCCAGCTGCTTCATCTGGCGCAGCATCGGGCCACCGACCGCGTCCATGCCGCCAAAGAAAATCAGGTCCGGGTTCTTGCCCTTGATCGCGGTGAGGATCGCATTGAAGTCGGTCGCCTTGTCGTTTGTGTACTGGCGACCCACCACATTGATGCCGGCCGCCTTCGCCGCTTTCATGAATTCATCGGCAACGCCCTGGCCATACGCGGTACGGTCGTCGATGATCGCGACATTCTTTGCCTTCAGCGTGTTCGCAGCATAGCGGCCGAGTGCGCCGCCGAGCTGGCCGTCATTCGCCACCACGCGGAACGCGCCCTTGTAGCCCTGCTGCGTGTATTTCGGATTGGTCGATGACGGCGAGATCTGCGGAATGCCGTTGTCGTTGTAGATCTTGGACGCCGGGATCGTGGTGCCCGAGTTCAGGTGGCCGATCACGCCGTTGACCTTCGCATCGGCCAGTTTTTGCGCAGCGGCGGTAGCTTGCTGCGGATTGGCTGCATCATCTTCAGCCAGCAGCACGAACTTCACTTTCTTGCCGGCGATGCTCACGCCTTTCGCATTCAGCGCATCGATCGCCATCCGTGCGCCATTCTCGTTGTCCTTGCCCAGGTGCGCGATTTGTCCCGACAGCGGGCCGACATGACCGATCTTCACCACTTGTTCCTGTGCGTAGGCGAGGTTGGCCGCTGCCAGCAGCGTAACGGTGAGCGATGCCGCACACAGCACGCTTGGCACGCTCGGCACGCTCGGCACGCTCGGCACGCTCAGCGCAGGACGCGATAGCAGGCCACGAAAAACCGGGGGACGCGAGAGCAGGGGACGCGAGATGCGCATACAGGAACTCCTTGATAGTTGAACAACGCGACGGTAATACAAACCGGGCTGTTCACGCAATCAGCAGATCAGCTGCGTACCGGAATCGACACCACTGACGGTGCATGCTCGCGCGTCGACATGCCGATGAATGCAAAATCGACATCGGGGCGACGGCCGGACACGAGGTCGGCAATCGCGCGACCCGATCCGCAACCCATGGTCCAGCCCAGCGTGCCATGGCCGGTGTTCAGGAACAGGTTCGCAATGCGCGTGCGACCGATGTACGGCACATTGGATGGCGTCAGCGGTCGCAAGCCAGTCCAGTACACCGGATGAGCGTAATCGCAGGCGTCGGGGAACAACTCGCGCGTGCGGCGCGTGATCGCATCGCAGCGCACCGGATTCAGCTCACGTGTGTAGCCGTTGATCTCGCAGGTGCCGGCCACGCGCAAGCGGTCGCCGAGGCGCGAGATCACGAGCTTGTAGCCATCGTCGGTCAGCGATACCTGCGGTGCGCGGTCCGCATCGGTGACCTGATAGGTGGCCGAATAACCTTTGCCCGGGTACAGCAGCAGATCGATGCCGAGCGGTTTGACCAGCGGCCCCGAGAAGCTGCCGGTGGCCAGCACGAAGCTGTCGGCCTGCAGCAGCTGATGGCGGCCATGCTCATCGATCACTTCGACGCCGCTGATGCGTGCCGCTGCGCCGCTGCCTTCCTGCAGCAGCCGTGTGACCGTGTGGTTGTAGCGGAACGTGACACCGGCTTCCACGCATTTCGCGGCCAGTCCGGTGGTGAACTTGTGCACATCGCCCGATTCATCGGTGGCCGTGTAGTCGCCGCCAACGATCTTGTGGCGTATTGACGCCAGCGCCGGTTCGATGCGCACGACGTCATCGGCTGCAATGGTCTGGCGCGGGCAGCCGAGTTCGCGCATCAGCGCGGCAGCGGGCAGCGACTGCTGGAACTCTTCTTCATCGGTATAGAAGTGCAGGATGCCGCGCGTTTCGCAGTCGTAATCGATGCCGGTCTCGTCGCGCACCGCCTGCAGGGTCTGGCGGCTGAACTCGGCGATGTTGACGATCTGGCGAATATTGTGCGCAGTGCGCGACGGCAGGCACTCGCGCAGAAAAGCGAGGCCCCAGCGCCATTGCAGCCAATCGGGACGCAGGCGGAACAGCAGTGGCGCATCTTCGCGGCCCAGCCACTTCAGGATTTTTTTCGGGGCTGCCGGATTGGCCCAGGGCTCCGCATGCGATACCGAAATCTGCCCGCCATTCGCGAAGCTGGTTTCGAGGGCAGCACCGGGTTGGCGCTCGATGACCGTGACCTCATGGCCTGCCTTCTGCAGGAACCATGCGGAGCTAGTGCCGACGATGCCGGCGCCGAGAACGATGACTTTCATTGCGGGACCTTGTAGGTGCAAAGCATACGCCTTTCGGCGGTGCCTTGCAGGTGGCGGGTCACTGTCTCGATCGTCTGTATTGCAGGCTCAGTGTGCCGTGCTCAGTCTGGCGTGCTCAGTCGCGCAATTTCATCGGCCACCGCGCGCCGGACTTCATCCTGCAATCGCTGCTCGAGCAGCCCGCCGACTTCGTACGCAACCGTCGCTGAAAGTTCCCCTGCAGCAGTTTGTGCGGCCGACGGTAGTGCATTCGTCAATGCCGTCAACAGCTCGGCTTGCAGTCTTGCGCCCATCGCGCGTGGCAGGTGTTCGCGCAATGCAGCCTCCACCAGCACTGGCACATGCACGGAGAGTTCGGCAATCAGTCGTTCGCTCAGCATGTGCTCGATCTGCTGCAGATCGATCGCCGCTGCCGCCGCAGGTGCTGGTGTAGATGCCTGCGCATCATCGAAGGGGTGCTCGACCTCGACATGCGTGACCTTGATGTTCATCGCGTCGATCTGCGATCCGCCCGAAGGGGGCTGCTGCACACCCTCGGCAATCACATCGGTCAGGACCGGGAAATCGGCATCGCTGGGTGTGCTCATGATTTGTCTGCCACGAAGTGAGTCAGCGGGTAACCGCGCTGCTGGTATTGGCGATAGCGTTCGCGTCCGGACTGTACGTCCTCGTCACCGGTGGACACGATCTCGAACATGCGCTCGAAGCGTGCAAAGTGCGCGGGCGTTGCCGCTGCGAGATTGACCAGCACCTGATGGTGCGGCAGCGGCGCATCGGCGTCGCTGGTCAGGATCACCGGCGTCTGCGCGGCCAGTTCATCGCCGGCCATCACGTGCGGCAGGAAGTCCTGCTCCGAAAACGTCCACAAGGCCTGATCCAGTGCCGCCAGCTGTGCGCTGTCCCCATACACGACCACCTTCTGATCGGCACCGCGCGCCTTGCGCACCAGCCGGCAGGTGTAGCCGATCTTGTCGGGGATGTTGGTATGAAAATCGATTCGGGTCATGGTGCGCCTTCAGGCCGGACGGTCGCCACCCGCCATCGGCAGTGACTTGTCCTCTGTCCGAATTGTACTGCCTTCGCCGCCGCGTCCCCCATCTGGAGCAGCGGCTTCAGGCCCGCATCAGCCCCGTCGCTTCAGCCCCTTGCTTCGAGTGCGTCGCTGCGAGTGCGTCGCCCCGGGACCTTGCTGTCAGACCTGCACCATCCCGTTGTGTCGCAGCAGCGCATCAATGTTCGGCTCCCGCCCGCGGAAGGCGGTGAACGAATCCAGCGCCGGCCGCGAACCGCCAACCGACAGGATCTCGCGATGGAACGCGAGGCCGGTTTCGGCCAGCCGGTTCGGGTCGCCCTGCGCTTCCTCGAACGCGCCGTAGGCATCGGCCGACAGCACCTCCGCCCATTTGTAGCTGTAATAACCCGCCGCATAACCGCCGGCGAAGATATGCGAGAACGAATGCTGGAAGCGGTTGAACGCCGGCGGGATGATGACCGCGACCCGGTGCCGCACGTCGGCCAGCAACTCGGCCACGGTCTGGCTGCCGTTCGGGTCGTAGTCGTAGTGCAGGTGCATGTCGAACAGCGAGAATTCAACCTGGCGCAGCATCTGCAGGCCGGATTGGAAATTCTTCGCTGCGATCATCTTGTCATACAGTGCACGCGGCAGCGGTTCGCCGGTGTCGGCATGCGCGGTCATGTGCTGCAGCACGTCCCATTCCCAGCAGAAGTTTTCCATGAACTGAGACGGCAATTCGACGGCATCCCATTCGACGCCGGAAATACCGGACACGCCAAGCTCATCGACGGCGGTCAGCATGTGGTGCAGGCCATGACCGAATTCATGGAACAGCGTGATCACTTCGTCATGCGTGAAGTACGCGGGCTTCTTCACGCCGTTGATCACCTGCGGCTCGGTGAAGTTGCAGGTCAGGTAAGCGATCGGGGTCTGCACATCGCCCGCCAGGTTCTTGCGACCACGTGCATCATCCATCCATGCGCCGCCCCGCTTGCCGTTGCGCGCATACAGGTCGAGGTAGAACTGGCCGACCAGCTTGCCGTGTTTCTCGATGCGGTAGAACGTCACATCCGGATGCCACAGCGGGCTGTGGTCGGGCTTGATCTCGACACCGAACATGTTCTGGATCAGCCGGAACAGGCCGCCGACCACCTTGGGCTCGGGGAAGTACTGCTTCACTTCCTGCTCGGAGAACGCGTAGCGCTTTTCTCGCAGCTTTTCCGACGCATACGTCATGTCCCAGGCTTCAAGCTGATCGAGCCCGAGCTCGGCCTTCGCGAACGCACGCAGCTCGGCGAGGTCATTCTCGGCAAACGGGCGCGCGCGGGTCGCGAGGTCTTCGAGGAACTTGATCACTTGCGCCGGCGAGGTCGCCATTTTCGGCACCAGCGACACTTCGGCGAAGTTGGCGTAGCCGAGCATTGTCGCTTCTTCGGCGCGCAGCTTCAGGATGTCAACGATGTTCTGTGTGTTGTCCCATTCCGGTTTGGCGCCGAGCTCGGAGGCCTTGGTCGCGTTCGCGCGGTACATCGTTTCGCGCAGCGCGCGGTCATCCGCATACTGCAGGATAGGGAAATAGGACGGGAAGTGCAGCGTGAAGCGCCAGCCCGGTTTGCCTTCCTTCTCGGCCGACGCGCGCGCCATCTGCTTCACATCGTCCGGCAAGCCGGCCAGTCGCGCTTCATCGTCGATGATCAGTTCATAAGCATTGGTCGCATCCAGCACGTTTTCGGAAAAGCGTGTCGACAGTGCCGCTTGCTGCTCCTGGATCTCGGCAAAGCGAGGCTTCTTGTCATCCGGCAGTTCGGCACCGCCCAGACGGAAATCACGCACGGCATTGTCAATGATCTTCTTGCGTGCCGGCGCCAGCGTCTGGTACTCGGCACTGGCTTGCAGAGCCTTGTATTTTTCGAACAGCTTCAGGTTGCTGCCCAGCTCGGTCCAGAACTCGGTGACCTTGGGCAGGTTCTCGTTGTAAGTCGCGCGCAGCGCCGGCGTATCGACCACCGCGTTCAGATGGCCGACCACGCCCCATGCACGTCCGAGACGCTCGGTCACGGCTTCCAGTGGCGTGACGAAATCATCCCAGCTCGGTGTGGCGCTTGATTGCTCCAGTCTTTGCACCACCGCGCGCGCATCATCCAGCAAGCTGGCAATGGCCGGCGTCACATGCTCGGGCTGGAAAAGGTCGAAACGGGGCAGGTCGCTGAAGTCCAGTAATGCGTTGTTGCTCATCGTGATTCCATGAAAAGTTTCTGTGCTGCGTAGCATCCTTCTCGGCCGGATGCGGTTGCTCCCGGGCGCCAGATGCTGGCCAGCGGCAGCCGCGATGCGCTGCCGTCAGCCGTTCTCCGCCGATATCAGCCTCGCTCGGCCGCTTCGATCGTGTTCACCAGCAGCATCGTGATCGTCATCGGGCCGACGCCGCCCGGTACCGGTGTGATCCAGCCGGCGACTTCGGCGCTCGGCCCATAGTCGACATCTCCACAAAGCTTGCCGGCGTCGTCGCGGTTCATGCCGACATCGATCACCACCGCACCCGGCTTGACCATGTCAGCGGTCACGATGTTCCGCTTGCCGGTGGCTACCACCAGGATGTCCGCATCGCGGGTGTGATGACCGAGGTCACGCGTCTTGGAATTGCAGATGGTGACGGTGGCGCCTGCTTGCAAGAGCAGCATGGCCTGCGGCTTGCCGACGATGTTGGAAGCACCGACCACCACCGCATGCGCGCCGCGCACCGGGTAGTCGATGGATTCGAGCATCTTCATCACGCCATACGGCGTGCACGGGCGGAACAGCGGCTGGCCTGTCATCAGCAGACCGGCATTGCTGATATGGAAACCGTCCACATCCTTTTCTGCGGCGATGGCTTCGATCACTTTGTGTGAGTCGATATGCGCCGGCAGCGGCAGCTGTACCAGTATGCCGTGGATGCTCGGGTCGTGGTTCAGCGCATCGACACGTGCCAGCAGTTCGGCCTCGGTCATGCTCGCGTCGTACTTCTCGAGCACCGAATGAATGCCGTTTTCTTCACAGGCTTTTACCTTGTTGCGGACATACACCTGCGATGCCTGGCTGTCGCCGACCAGGATCACGGCGAGGCCAGGTTGCCGACCGCGAGCGGTCAGTGAAGCGGCACGCTTCGCGACATCGGCGCGCAGTTTTTGGGAAAGCAGGACGCCATCAATGATCTGTGCGGGCATGGGAGGACGCTCTTTGTTTTGTGAGGGGAGCGCCCATTATAGAAGCGCCTCCGTGATGCCGCCGGCGGGCTCTGCAAACGCACCGAGCCGCCGTATGCGGGTGTGCTTTCCGAGGGCGCTTTCAGTGCATGTAGCCGCCTTCAATCTGCAGCGCATCGACGTAACACACAGCTCCGCACGGGCTTGCTGAAAAAGCATGAGCCGTTTGATGCGTGCCAAAGAGCGCGCGTTCCATGCTGTTCATCAAATTTACGCGCTTTAGAGTAAGCGAGCTCCGGCATTTTCAAATTGATTACTTATCGTATTATGAAATGCTGTATCGTATTTTGAAAATCGCCGGAAGTCCTGCTACACTCCGTCGCAATTGAAAGTCGGCTCCCTTTCGCTGTATCGTGAAGCGGTCGGCTACCCCCGCAACCGGCCAAGATAAAACTCCAGGAGACACCCATCATGGCAGCGCAAATCGACACCATCCTGGCGCAAGCCGCCAATGATCCCGACGTCATGGAAACCAAAGAGTGGCTGGATGCGCTCGAATCCGTGATCGAACACGAGGGTGCGGAGCGCGCCCACTACCTGCTGGAGCGCATGGTCGATCTGGCGCGCCGTCGCGGTGCGCATATCCCGTTCTCCAGCAATACCGCGTACGTCAACACCATTCCGGCTCACCTCGGCCAGCACTGCCCCGGCAATCTCGAATACGAAGAACGCCTGCGCTCGTGGATGCGCTGGAACGCGATGGCCATGGTGGTCAAGGCCAACCGTACCGATGGCGATCTCGGCGGTCATATTTCATCGTTTGCATCGCTGGCCAATATGCTGGGCATCGGCTTCAATCACTTCTGGCATGCGCCCACCGAAGACCACGGCGGTGACCTGCTCTACATCCAGGGCCATTCGTCGCCCGGCGTGTATGCACGTGCGTATCTCGAAGGTCGCATCAGCGAAGACCAGATGCTGAACTTCCGTCGCGAAGTCGACGGCAAGGGCCTGTCCTCCTACCCGCATCCGAAGCTGATGCCGGACTTCTGGCAATTCCCGACCGTGTCGATGGGCCTCGGGCCGCTGATGGCGATCTATCAGGCGCGCTTCCTGAAATACCTGCATGCGCGCGAGATCGCGAACACCGCGAACCGCAAGGTGTGGGCGTTCTGTGGCGACGGCGAGATGGACGAGCCGGAATCGATGGGCGCGATCGGCATGGCCGGCCGCGAGATGCTCGACAACCTTGTGTTCGTCATCAACTGCAACCTGCAACGTCTGGACGGCCCGGTGCGCGGCAACGGCAAGATCATCCAGGAACTGGAAGCCGATTTCCGTGGCGCCGGCTGGAACGTGATCAAGGTGATCTGGGGCTCGAACTGGGATGACCTGCTGGCGCGCGACAAGGACGGTGTGCTGCAGCGGATCATGATGGAAACCGTCGACGGCGAGTACCAGAACTACAAGGCCAAGGATGGCGCCTATGTGCGCAAGCATTTCTTCGGCAAGGACCCGCGCGCACTGGAAATGGTCGCCAACATGTCGGACGACGACATCTGGCGCCTGCTGCGCGGCGGCCATGACCCGCACAAGATCTATGCCGCCTACAAGGCCGCGCAGGAGCACACCGGCCAGCCGACCGTGCTGCTGGTGAAGACCGTGAAGGGCTACGGCATGGGCAAGTCGGGCGAGGCGCGCAACACTGCGCACCAGACCAAGAAGCTCGACGACCAGGCGATCCGCGAGATGCGCGACCGCTTCGGCATCCCTATCCCCGACGACCAGCTGCACGATGTGCCGTTCTACAAGCCGGCCGATGACGCGCCCGAGATCAAGTACCTGCACGAGCGCCGACAGGCGCTGGGCGGCTATCTGCCGCAGCGCCGCCGCGTCGCCGACGAAAAGCTGACGGTGCCCGAGCTGTCCGCATTCCAGGCCGTGCTTGATGCGACCGCCGAAGGTCGCGAGATCTCGACCACGCAAGCCTATGTGCGCGTGCTGACCGCGCTGCTGCGCGACCAGAACCTGGGCCCGCGTGTGGTGCCCATTCTGGTCGATGAAGCACGTACCTTCGGCATGGAAGGCTTCTTCCGCCAGATCGGCATCTTCAGCCAGCGCGGCCAGTTGTACGAGCCGGTCGACAAGGACCAGGTCAGCTACTACCGTGAAGACAAGGCCGGCCAGATCCTGCAGGAAGGCATCAATGAAGCCGGTGCGATGAGCTCGTGGATTGCAGCCGCGACGTCGTACTCGACCAACAACCGCGTGATGATCCCGTTCTACATCTTCTACTCGATGTTCGGGCTCCAGCGTATCGGTGACCTTGCATGGGCTGCCGGTGACATGCGTGCGCGCGGCTTCCTGCTGGGCGGTACCTCGGGCCGCACCACGCTGAACGGTGAAGGCTTGCAGCACGAAGACGGCCACAGCCACATCCTCGCATCGACGATCCCGAACTGCATGCCGTATGACCCGACCTTTGCGCATGAAGTCGCGGTGATCATGCACGATGGCTTGAAGCGCATGGTCGAGAAGCAGGAAGATGTGTTCTATTACATCACCCTGATGAACGAGAACTACAGCCATCCGGGCCTCAAGGCCGGTCAGGAAGAAGGCATCCTGAAGGGCATGTACCTGCTGCAGCCGTCGGCCGACAAGAAGGCCAAACAGCGCGTGCAGCTGATGGGCTCGGGCACCATCCTGCGCGAAGTGATGGCAGCTGCCGAACTGCTCGAGAAGGATTGGGGTGTCGCTGCCGACATCTGGTCGGCGCCGTCGTTCACGCTGCTGGCACGTGATGGTCAGGACGCCGACCGCTGGAACCTGCTGAACCCGACCGCAAAAGCGCCGAAAGTGCCGTACGTAACCCAGCAGCTGCAGGACACGAAGGGCCCGGTCATTGCATCGACCGATTACATGCGTGCGTATGCGGAACAGATCCGTCCGTTCATGCCCAAGGGCCGCACCTATCGCGTGCTCGGTACCGATGGCTTCGGCCGCTCGGATACCCGCGCGAAGCTGCGCGAGTTCTTCGAGGTCAATCGCTACTTCGTCACCGTCGCAGCGCTGAAGGCGCTGGCCGACGAAGGCAGCATCGATGCGTCGGTGGTCGCGAAGGCGGTCGAAAAATACGGCATCGACCCGAACAAGCCGAACCCGGTCACCCAGTAATCCGCGGGCCAATCACGGAGCAGAAAAAGAATGAGTCAAATCGAAATCAAGGTGCCCGATATCGGCGACTTCAAGGAAGTGGAAGTCATCGAATTGCTGGTGAAGCCGGGCGATACGGTGAAGGCCGAGCAATCGCTGATCACGGTCGAGTCCGACAAGGCGAGCATGGAAATCCCGTCGTCGGCCGCCGGCGTCGTGAAAGAGCTGAAAGTGAAGCTCGGCGATAAAGTTGCCGAAGGTTCGCTGATTCTGATGCTGGAAGCCGGCGATGCCGCCGCTGCTCCAGCACCTGCCGCGGCGGCGCCCGCAGCTGCACCGGCACCGGCGGCAATGCCGGCTGCCGTATCCGCGCCTGTACCTGCGCCTGTACCTGCGCCGGCTGCAGCATCTGCTGCCGTTGCAGCCGCGGCCGCACCCACAGCTGCAAGCACCAGCGTTGCCGCAGCGAGCCAGAACAATGGCCAGAAGTCGCATGCATCGCCGTCCGTGCGCAAATTCGCGCGTGAACTCGGTGTCGACCTCACCCGTGTGTCCGGCACCGGTCCCAAGGGCCGCATCCTGTTGGAAGACGTGCAGGGCTTCGTGAAGGGCGTGATGTCCGGATCGACCGCTGCTCCGTCAGGCGCGGCCGGCGGCGGTGCCGGAGGCGCAGCGCTGGGCCTGCTGCCGTGGCCATCGCTGGACTTCTCGAAATTCGGCGAGACCTCGCTCGAGCCGCTGTCGCGCATCAAGAAGATCAGCGGCCCGAACCTGCATCGCAACTGGGTGATGATTCCGCATGTGACGCAGTTCGAGGAAGCCGATATCACCGAGCTCGAGGAATTCCGCAAGAGCGCGAACGAATCGCTGGCGAAGTCCGGCGTGAAGCTGACCATGCTCGCGTTCGTGATCAAGGCCTCGGTGTCAGCGCTGAAGAAATTCCCGGCCTTCAATTCCTCGCTCGATGCGAACGGCGAGAACCTGATCGTGAAGCACTACTACAACATCGGTTTCGCGGCCGATACGCCGAATGGCCTGGTGGTGCCGGTGGTGAAGAACGCCGACCAGAAGAGTCTGTCCGAGATCGCGAAGGAGATGGGCGAGCTGTCCGCGCAGGCGCGCGACGGCAAGCTGAAGCCGGCCGACATGCAGGGTGCGACCTTCACCATCTCGTCCTTGGGCGGCATCGGTGGTACCAAGTTCACGCCGATCGTGAATGCGCCGGAAGTCGCGATCCTTGGCCTGTCGAAGTCCGAGATCAAGCCGGTCTGGGATGGCAAGGCCTTCCAGCCACGTCTGATGTTGCCGCTGTCGCTGTCCTACGACCATCGTGTGATCGATGGCGCGATGGGTGCGCGCTTCGCGGTCTATCTGGCCGAGGTGCTGGCCGACATGCGCAAGACCCTGCTGTAAGCGCGGGGCAGCGTCATGACTACCTGCGTCGTCGTCAGGAAGGGCAACGAGATCGCGATTGCGTCCGATTCGCTGGTGACCTTCGGGGATACCCGGCTGTCGCATGCGTACGAGGCGAATGAAAAGATCTTCGAGGTCGCCGGTTCGCAGGTTGCGCTGTCCGGCACCACCGCGCATTTCCCGGTGATGCGCAAGCTGCTCACCGACATGGGCGATGACTGCAAGCTGGGCACGCGCGACGAAGTGTTCGACACCTTCACGCGTGTGCACCAGATCCTGAAAGACAAGTACTTCCTGAACGTGAAAGAAGAAGAGGACGATCCTTACGAGTCCTCGCAGATCACGACACTGATCGCCAACCCGGCGGGCATCTTCGGCGTCTATTCGTATCGCGAAGTGTTCAGCTTCGAGCGTTTCTGGGCGATCGGCAGTGGCAAGACCTTTGCGCTCGGTGCGATGTATGCAGGCTATGACCAGCTGGGCACCGCGCGCGAGATCGCCGAGCTGGGCGTACAGGCCGGTGCCGAATTCGACAAGAGTTCGGCGTTGCCTTGTCGCGTGATCAGTTTTCCGATGAAACAATAACGGAGCAGAATAATGAGCGTCATCGAAATCAAGGTCCCCGACATCGGCGACTTCAAGGAAGTGGAAGTCATCGAACTGCTGGTGAAGCCGGGCGACACGGTGAAGGCCGAGCAATCGCTGATCACGGTCGAGTCCGACAAGGCGAGCATGGAAATCCCGTCGTCGGCCGCCGGCGTCGTGAAAGAGTTGAAAGTGAAACTCGGTGACAAGGTCGCCGAAGGTTCGCTGATCCTGATGCTGGAAGCGAGCGATGCGTCTGCGGCAGCTGCGCCTGCGACCGCGGCCACACCGGCTGCAGCACCGGCATCGGCGCCTGCAGCCGCTCCGGTCACAGCACCGGTTGCTGCCAGCTTCGGCGGCAAGGCCGACATCGAATGCGACACGCTGGTGCTCGGCGCCGGCCCCGGCGGCTACACCGCCGCGTTCCGCGCGGCCGACCTCGGCCATAGCGTGGTACTGGTCGAGCGTTACCCGACATTGGGCGGCGTCTGCCTGAATGTGGGCTGCATTCCATCGAAGGCGCTGCTGCATGCAGCGAAAGTGATTACCGAAGCCGAGGAGATGGCGCATTTCGGCGTCAAGCTCGGCAAGCCCGAGATCGACATCGACGCGCTGCGCGGCTGGAAGGAAAGCGTGATCGGCAAGCTGACCGGCGGCCTGTCGGGTCTTGCAAAAGCGCGCAAGGTGCAGGTGGTGCAGGGCAAGGGCGCGTTCTCGTCGCCGAATACGATGGACGTCGAAACCCCGGAAGGCAAGAAGACCATCGCGTTCCGCAACGCGATCATTGCCGCCGGCTCCTCGGTCGCGAAGATCCCGGGCTTCCCGTATGACGATCCGCGCCTGGTCGATTCGACCGGCGCGCTCGAATTGCGCCAGATCCCGAAGCGCATGCTGGTGATCGGTGGCGGCATCATCGGTCTGGAGATGGCCTGCGTGTATGACGCGCTGGGTTCAAAGGTGTCGGTGGTCGAATTCGCCGATGGCCTGATTCCGGCCGCCGACCGTGACATCGTGAAGCCGCTGCAAAAGCGCATCGAAAAGCGCTATGAAGCAATCATGCTGAAGACCAAGGTCACGAAGCTCGAGGCACGCGCCAATGGCCTGCTCGCGACCTTTGAAGGGGATGCCGCACCGGCCGAGCCACAGCTGTACGACATGGTGCTGCTGGCGGTCGGCCGTCGCCCGAACGGAAAAGAAATTGCCGCCGACAAGGCCGGCGTGATCGTCAATGAGCGCGGCTTTATCCCGGTTGACCAGCAGCAGCGTACCAATGTGCCGCATATCTTTGCGATCGGCGACATTTGCGGCGACCCGATGCTCGCACACAAGGCGACCAACGAAGCGAAGGTCGCGGCCGAAGTGATAGCCGGCCACAAGGTCGCCTTCGATGCAATGACGATCCCGTCGGTCGCCTATACCGACCCCGAGATCGCATGGATGGGCGTCACCGAAGCCGAAGCGAAGGCCAAGGGCATCCCGTTCGAGAAAGCCAGTTTCCCGTGGGCCGCGTCCGGCCGCGCACTGGCGATGGGCCGCGACGACGGCCTGACCAAGCTGCTGTGGGACCCGACCACGAAGCGCATCATCGGCGCCGGCATCGTCGGTGTGAACGCCGGCGAACTGCTGGCCGAGACTGTGCTCGCGATGGAAATGGGCGCGGATCTCGAAGACCTCGCGCTGACCGTGCATGCGCACCCGACGCTGTCGGAGACGCCGATGTTCGCGGCCGAGATGGGGCTGGGCAGCATTACTGATCTGTACATTCCACCGAAGAAAAAGTAAGCAGCATTCAACGATGCCTGCTTCTTGATTCAGGCATCCCGGCAAACCACGGCCAGCCTTGCGCTGGCCGTTGTCATTTGCATTGCCGGTGTATCAGTTCCGTTTCGTGACGGATCACAACGGCGCAAATTCTCCAC
>JACCDV011101667.1_pt1 | contig 37409 bp, 39 predicted proteins | sample 7446131 | NCBI WGS metagenome assembly JACCDV01 (sample SAMN15323448, study PRJNA562643) | freshwater metagenome | isolation source: river surface water | place: USA:Blue River Watershed | collected 2017-08-17
CACAAAACTCTCAAAAAACCTTTTTTTATCTCCTTTTCTCTGAGTACTTTTGTTACTCGATTGATGGAATTCCATGCTTGACTCATTAATTACCTCCAAAACGCGGCAGAAGCTTCTTGTGAAGTTTTTCTCCAACCCCAAGAATATGGGGCACTTACGCGGTTTGGCGGAAGAGTTTGGGGAATCCACCAATTCAATCCGTAAGGAACTCAACAACCTTTGCGAGGCGGGGCTCCTTCTCAAGTCCGAGGAGAAAAACCGAGTCGACTACCAAGCCAATCCCAACCACGCTCTTTTTACTAACCTACAAGACCTAATCCAGAAGTATTTGGGTTTGGATAAGCTGATCCATGCCGTGCTCGAACGCATGGGGCAGGTAAGTCAAATCGCCTTGGTCGGGGATTATGCACGTGGAATTGACTCCGGGCGTATTGAAGTACAGATTACTGGGCCTCAGCTCAACGAAGACTATTTGATACATGTCTCCGAAAAGTTGAAAAGCCTAATTGATAAAGAAGTGGTTTTCGAAGTTCGGTCTAGCATCAGCGACCCGGAAGCACTGTTGCTTTACAGCCAAGCAGAGAGCGTCTAAGAACCTTTTTGCTTTCTGATTACCCTGCCCGCTAGGTCCTTAATGTGACTGAGAGGGCGAAGCTGTATCCGAGTTGAGGGGTTTAAAAAAGTTTTTTAATTCAGTGTCCATTTTTTCAACTTGTGTATGGAGTTGTTATTCAAAAAAGAATCCTATTCCATTATTGGAGCAGCGATGGAAGTTCATCGAATTCTAGGTAGAGGATTTTTAGAAAGCGTATATCAGGAGTCTTTAGGTTTAGAATTAAATATTCGGCAAGTGCCTTTTTTAAAAGAGCAGAACCTTGAGTTATATTATAAAGGCGAAAAGCTCAACAAATACTTTACCGCCGATTTTATTTGTTTTAATAAAATAATAGTAGAGTTAAAAAGTGTTTCAGATCTAACTAGTGAGCATGAGGCCCAGGTTTTCAACTATCTCAAGGCAACTCAACTGAACCTAGCATTATTGATTAACTTCGGAGCCAACTCCCTGCAGTACAAAAGGATAGTGCTGTAAAAGGAAAATGTTATAACCACGGTTTATTAAATAAGGTTTAACCACAAATTAGACGAATTGAACGAAGAACCTAATTCTCAGATTCAATAATCGACTATGCCCTTAGATTTCTCAGATTGATTAAAAAGCCGCGTCCCGCGGAATTTGACGAATACTTCAACAACAAAGAAATAATTACTTCCTCCACTCATTTCAATTCGTCAAATCTCACCTTTAGGTGTTTTTAACATTTGTTGAAGGATATATTTAGTAACTGATAACCTCACCATGTTCTTCGCCTAATTCGTGAAATTCGTGGTTAAAAAAAAATCTTAGCACCATCATCATTTATTGATTTTCTCAATATGAAACTCAGAATTCTCCTTTTCTTTTTTCTATTCTCACTAGTTAGCACTATGCTACTAGCACAGTCTTTGTCTGACATCGGCAAGGTAAAAGTCGATATGCTTTCCGATGCCCAGCTGCAAGAAATGCTGGATCGTGCCAAGGGCCAAGGACTCAACGAATCCCAGGTGATTGCCATGGCACGAGAGCGGGGGATGCCCATGGCAGAAGTAGGCAAGTTGCAGCAGCGCTTGGCCAAACTGAAACAGGGAGGAAAAGCTGAACAACCGAAAGGAGGAAGTACGGATGCCGCCCGAAGCATGGAAGGAGAGCCGAGTGAAGTACCTACACCCCCAGCTTTGGAGACACTCAGTCCTTACCAACAAAAAATCTTTGGCTTTACGTTGTTTTACAACAAAGAACTCAACTTCAATCCCAGTTTAAACATTCCAACTCCCCAAGGCTATGTGCTGGGAGCAGGGGATCAGTTGTTGATTGATGTCTATGGAGCTTCTCAGTATTCCTATGACTTGAAGGTAAGCCCAGATGGGAAAATCTTTGTAGAAAACGTAGGCCCTATCGCGGTTGGAGGATCTACCGTAGCCGCTGCCACGGCTCGAATCAAAACTGCGCTCACCCAAATTTATTCAGGGCTGTCTTCAGGCAGTACCTCACTAGACCTACGACTTGGGAATATTCGTACCGTACAGGTAGCCCTCGCAGGGGAACTCAACCGTCCCGGTAACTACACGCTACCTGCCTTCGCTTCCCCCTTCAATGCGCTTTTTGCAGCCGGTGGACCGAATGAAAACGGTTCTTTCCGTCACATCCAAGTGTACCGAGACTCCAAGCTCCTTACCGAGATCGATGTGTACGACTTTTTGATTAAGGGTTCCCATAGCAGCAGCATCACGCTTCGAGACAACGACGTAATCATTGTGCCTCCGGTGCGTGCTCGTGTAGAGCTTTCTGGTCCCGTGCGTCGGGAAGGCTACTTTGAGTTGAAACCCAACGAGAATTTAACGCACCTCCTTTCCTTTGCTGGGGGCTTCAAACCGGAAGCCTACCAGGATCGCCTCACCCTCACCCGCATGACGGGCACGGAGCGAAGGGTAGAGGAAGTGGAAGCGGCGGGTTTTGCGGCCTTTGTACCCAAGGATGGGGACAGCTTCCGGATAGGGGAGATTTTAGATCGATTTGAAAACAGAGTACAGATTTCCGGTGCCCTACTCCGTCCAGGCACCTTTGCCTTAGAAACTGGCATGACGCTAGGCCAGCTCATTCAAAAAGCGGAAGGCCTTCGTCCCGATGCTTTTGTGAATCGTGCCACCTTGTACCGAACCCAGGCAGATTACTCCTTGGCGATTGTCCCCGTGGATGTACAAGGACTACTTTCGGGTAAAGTGGCAGACATTGCCTTGCAGCGGGAAGATGTGTTGCATATCCCCAGCCGCTACGAGCTCCAGGAAGAGTATTACGTAAAGATTTCCGGAGAAGTGAATAGTCCTGGTGCCTTTGCTTTTGGAGAAAATATGCGCGTAGCAGATCTAGTGCTTCAAGCAGGAGGCTTTAAGGCAGGTGCTGCAGCAGGTCGTATTGAAGTGGTACGCCGTAGAAATTCTGAGGATGGCAGCCAGATTGCCGAAATCTTGCCTGTAGCCATCGCAGCAGACTTGAGTATCAGCGAAACGCCCATTGTGCTGCAACCCTTTGATCACGTGATTGTGCGTCGCAACCCAGGCTACCGTGCCGAGCAGCTCGTACGCGTGGAGGGAGAGATCTTGTATCCGGGAGAGTATGCGCTTACTTCTTCCAACGAGCGCATTTCGGACTTACTTCGCCGTTCGGGAGGATTTACAGCCTATGCCTATCCGAAAGGGGCTACGCTTATTCGTCGCAACGAGTACTTCCAGTCCCCAACGGAAGCCCAGCAACAGCAGCAGCTATTGGAATCAGTGAAAGGCAACCTTCCACTAGATAGCCTAAGCCGTAGCGAATTGAACGCGCAGCTGGAAGGTCGTATCCAGAAAGATATTGAAAACAAGTCCAAGGCCACTTCGGCCAACCCAGAAGTGCTGATGGTAGATCAGTACCGTAAGCAGAATATCGAAGCCTTGGCCAAGCGGGATTCCATAGAAATCGAGGTAAAAACCACTGAATTGATAGGAATTGATTTGGAGGCCATCTTGAAGAACCCGCAAGGGGCCCAAGATTTAATTCTATTGGAAGGGGACGTACTCTCCATCCCCAAGGAGTTACAGACGGTCCGCATGCGTGGGGAACTTTTGTTTCCTACTTCTACACGCTTTGAAAAGGGAGCGGGCTTTAAGCAGTACATTTCTCGTGCGGGAGGCTTTACCGACCGCTCCCGCAAAAGCAAGTCCTACGTGGTCTATGCGAATGGGAATGTCAACCGAACTAAGAAATTCCTATTCTTCTCCTTCTTCCCTCGTGTAGAGCCCGGTGCCGAGATCGTCGTTCCCCAAAAACCCGAACGCGAAGGCATCACCGCCCAGGGCTGGATTGGGATTGGAACTAGCTTGGCGACGCTGGGATTACTAATCAACCAGTTGATACCAGCGAATTAAAAAAGGAGCCTGCCTACCGAAGGTAGGTTAACCTCGAATTAGAAAATAAGGGTTTAACCACGAATTAGACGAATTAAACGAAGAACCTAATTCCCAAATTCAGTTATCTTCTATACCCTTTACTTTTTTGATTGATTAAATAGCCGCGCCACGCTGAATTAAACGAAGAATCCTAAAGCAAAGCAAATAGTTACTTCTTCACTCATCTCAATTCGTCAAATCGCACCTTGAGGTGGCTTAAAATTGGGTTGAAAGATATAGTTAGATAGTTCAGCCAGTTTCTATGTTCTTCGCCTAATTCGTGAAATTCGTGGTTAAAAAATTCATCACCACAAATATTTATTGATATCCGTGGTAAAAAAACACTCTTCGTAGTTAACTAATATTCTGCTATGTCAGACAATACCCCATCCCCATCCAATTCCGAAGACGAAATCGATCTAAAGGACCTAATCCTCCCACTCTGGAAAGCCCGCAAGCAAATCCTCACCATCGCTACCCTCTGCGGTATTTTGGGAGGAATTATAGGTTTCCTGACCCCCGCCACCTATACCGCGAGCAGTACCTTTTTGCCACAGACGGCGCAAGCGGGAGGAGGATTATCGGGGAGTTTGGGAGGGTTAGCTTCGCTAGCGGGTATCAACTTGAGTACTGGATCTACAGGTGGGGGTGAGATCCCTCCTACAATGTATGCGAAAGTATTGGCATCCGAACCTTTTAGAAATCGCTTGTTGGACGCAACTATTTGGGTAGATGGGGATACGGTAAGTTATCGGGACTATTTGGAAAATCAGACTTCTTCGGGCTTTGGACTAGGGACAATCAAAGAATATACTATTGGATTACCTGGGAAGATACTTGGCGCGCTTGCTGATGATAAGAAGGATGTTGATGGGAGCGGAGTCGGAGGGTTACAAGCTTTATCCGATGATGAATATGCTTTACATATCGCTGTTTCAGGCAAAGTGAAGATAGAAACTGATAAGAAAGAGGGAATAGTAACAATTACCGTAGTAGAAAGTGACCCCATAGTTGCAGCGGAAGTGGCCAAAGTTACCGAGGAAGTATTGCAGGATTGGATCATTGAGCACAAGGTCAAAAATGCAAAGGCACAGTACGACTTCATAGAAAAGCAATTTGATGCCAAGCAAAAGGAGTTCTTTTCCATTCAAGACCAGTTGGCAGGCTATATGGATCGGAACCAAAATGTACTTTCTGCTACTTACCTGACCCGATTGGAACGACTACAGGCCGAATTTGATTTGATCAATACGGTCTATTCGGAATTGGCGAAACAAAAGGAACAAGCTGCTATTCAACTGAGTAAGGATACCCCTACTTTCTCGGTGTTAGATCCAGTAAAGGTGCCTAAAGAAAAAACAGGGCCTAAAAAGAGCATCTATGTATTGGGTGCTTTTTTTATGGGTTTGATTTTGGCAGCAGGTTGGTTTTTGGCGAGAAAACCGATCCAAGAATTCCTTAAGGGAATGGAAACTACATTGTAATTGATTCTAAGATGAAACCAAAAGCTATCCTTGTTTCTGGCTATTTTAATCCCATTCATTAAGGGCACTTGGAATATTTTATTAATGCTAAAGCTCAAGGAGATTTCTTTTTGTGATTGTGAACTCGGATCACCAGCGTGCTTTGAAAGGTTCTAAAGAATTTCAAAAAGAAGACGAGCGTCTTTTTATTGTTCAACATGTCAAAGAAGTGGATCAGGCTTTTTTATCCATCGACCAAGATCGTACGGTGTGCAAGACTATTGAAATGCTTCATGCACAATTTGGTAATACTTACCGATAAGTTTTTGCAAATGGTGGAGATCAAAATAACCAGTCGATTCCTGAAGGTCCTATTTGTGAAGCTTTAGGGATTGAATTAATTGATGGTTTGGGGGAAAAGATTCAATCGAGTTCTTGGTTATTGAATAAGTGATTTGATTTAGTCTGGTCCAGACCAGCAAGGGGTATTTGTTAATAAGCATATATCCTTAAAGCATTGATAATCATTGCCTTTTTGAATAACAAGTTTCTTTCAGATCTTCTAAAATCAATTAAAATAGAGGAAGTTGGTGCGCAGTTTGGTGCGCATATAGAATCCTTATGAGCAACATTAAAGCAATAATTTTTGACATAGATGGAGTGTTAACAAACGGAAGCATTACTATAGACTCAAAAGGCGAAGAAATAAAAACATTCAACGTACGTGATGGTCAATTAATTGATTTTATGCGTTCTCAAGGATTTATTTTCGGAGCTATTTCTGGTCGTTTTTTTTAAAAATCATTAGAATTTCGATTGAAAGAGATGAAAGTAGATTTTGTGAGGTTAGGTGTAAAAAACAAATTCATTGTGCTTCAAGAATTTCTAAAAGAGTATAAATTAAATGAATCCGAAGTTGGGTATATTGGTGATGATATCATAGATGTTGAGGTTCTTAAATTTGTTGAATATTCGTTTGCCCCGAGTGATGCCTGTACATATGTTAAAGATATAGTGAAAATCGTGACAAATGCTAATGGTGGAGAAGGTGTGTTGCGAGAACTAATAGATGGAATTATTAACAACGATCAAAAATTAAAATTAGCTTTAAAATCAAATTTTAAATTATAGAATAATGAATAAAAAAATAGTTAAAGTTGGCTATGGAAAAATTAAGCCAATTAATATTGGCCACAATTTACCACTAGTTTTTGTTGGTGGGCCATGTGCCATTGAAAGCAGGGATCATGCCTTTAAAATGGCTAAAGCAATTGGTGAAATTTGTAAAAAAGTTGGTATAGAGTGGATATACAAAAGTTGTTATGACAAGGACTGTCGTTCTGCGCCAGATAGCTTTCATGGATGTGGACTTGATGATGGTTTGAGAATACTATCAGACATTCGCGAAGAGTTTGGGGTTCCAGTAGTTTCTGATTTTTCAGATCCTGCATGGGCAGCTGCAACAGGAGAAGTTTGTGATATGGTTCAAGTTCCAGCATACTTGTGTCGTCAAACGTCTATTTTGCGTGCGGCAGCCCAAACAGGAAGACCAATATTATTAAAGAAAGGTCAGTTTATGAGCCCATGGAATATGAAAAACTCCGTAAGAAAAATTGAGTCTCATGGAGGAGATCAAATTATACTAGCTGACAGGGGAACCTTTTTAGGATATAGTCAACTCGTTAATGACATGACTTCTTTTCCTATTATGGCGTATACTGGATATCCTGTATGCTTTGATGCAACACATTCTATTCAAATGCCAACATCTATGGGTAATATATCAGGCGGTCAGCGAGAGTTTATACCCCATTTAGTTAGATCTGCAGTTGCGAATGGTATTAATTTGTTATTTATGGAAACTCATGATAACCCAGACAAAGCTCTTTCTGATGCAAATACTGTTTTAGATATAAAGTATCTCGAAAATATCCTTATACAGGCCAAAGTAATTCATGAAGTAAGACTTGAATTAATGGCGAAATTAGGCGAAGATAATGTTCATCCCAAAAATTAATTATTATGAAAGTAAATGATGTGATGCTCTCTTTAAACAGTTTCCCTGTTGTAAAACAAGAATTATTTTTTAAGGAAGCACTTGATGTTATGAATGAAAAGAAACTTGGAATTGCTTGTGTTGTAGATCAAGATAATGTTCTAAAAGGGATCATAACAGATGGTGACATACGTAGAAAATTACTTAAAGTACAAAAGTCTTTGTCTGCGCTATTTGTTGATGATTGTATTGATCATGCTATCCAGAATCCTACTGTAGTTTCTCCTGAAACAACTTTAATTGAAGCAGTAGAAATAATGGAACATAAAAAAATTTGGGATTTACCTGTAGTTAATCAAGAGGGAATTCTAGTAGGATTATTGCATTTACATCCAGTAGTTAAAGAATTATTAAAATGAAAATAAATTTTATGTTAAAAAATTCAACAATTTTAATTACCGGAGGAACTGGTTCATTTGGTAAAACTTTTGTTCCTATGACTCTAGAGAAATATAATCCCAAATCAATCATTATATACTCAAGAGATGAAATGAAGCAATGGGACATGGCTGAGAACTATAAAGGGGATCCAAGGGTAAAATTTGTAATCGGTGATGTTAGAGATAAAGAAAGACTTTCTAGAACTCTTGATGGGGTAGATTATGTGGTTCATGCAGCAGCAACTAAAATTGTACCAACAGCAGAGTATAATCCGTTCGAATGCGTAAAAACAAATATTAATGGAGCTATGAACGTGATTGATGCCTGTATTGACAGAAGAATAAAGAAAGTAGTGGCGCTTTCTACTGACAAAGCTAGTAATCCAATTAATTTATATGGGGCAACAAAACTAGCATCTGATAAGTTGTTTGTTGCTGGCAATTCATTTGCAAATGCTCATCAAACAACTTTTTCTGTGGTAAGGTATGGTAATGTAATGGGATCTAGGGGTTCTGTAATTCCATTTTTTTTAAGCCAAATGCACAATGGAGTATTGCCCATAACTGATTCGAGAATGACAAGATTTATGATTACTTTGGAACAAGGTGTGGAATTGGTATGGCATGCATTTGAAGATATGAGTGGTGGTGAGATTTATGTTAAAAAGATACCTTCAATGAATATTAATGATATTGCTAATGCAGTTGCGCCAAATTGTGAAACAAAAATAATTGGAATTAGACCAGGTGAAAAAATTCACGAACAAATGATTGGCATTGAAGACGCCCCTCATACTTTTGAATATGCTAGTCATTTCAAAATATTACCTGCAATTCATGATTGGTCTAATGATCCAAGCAGAATAAAAGATGGTAAAAAAGTTGCAGAAAATTTTGTTTATAGTTCTGACAACAATACTGAATGGATGAGTAGCGAAGAACTTAGATTATGGATAGATAGTAAAAAAGGAAAAATCGGTTTAATTTAATTTTTTGAAAAATATTTTACTTATAGGTGGTACTGGTCTTTTGGCCATCAATTGGGCAAATCAAATTAAAGATCAGTACCATGTGTTTTTAGGGACTCACTCTAGATTCGTCACATTATCTGGTGTTAAATCTGTTTCATTGAAATCAGATTTAAGTGAACTCGAATCATTTATAATTGAAAACAGTATTGAATCAATTATAAATTGTGCAGGTATAACTAGTGTTGAACTATGTGAGACAAATCCTGCTTTAGCATTTGAAGTCAATTCAGACTTACCCAAGAAACTTGCCATTATTTGTAATAAGTTAAATGTTAAGTTTGTACAAATTTCGACAGACCATTTATTTGTAGGAGATCATCAATTTGTTTCTGAAAATGATCTCCCATCCCCAGTAAATATTTATGGGAAATCAAAATTAGAAGGCGAGTTTAATGTCTTAAATCAAAATTCGAATGCTTTAGTTATTAGGACTAATTTTTTTGGTTGGGGTACAACTTATCGAAAATCATTCTCTGATTATATAATCACTGAATTACGTAATCAAAATGAAATTAAATTGTTCAATGATGTTTTTTATACGCCTATATTGATTGAGTCATTAGTGAACTACGTTACTCAATTAATGGATTTGAACTTTTCTGGTATTTTCAATGTTGTTAGCAGCGAGCGTATGTCAAAATATGATTTCGGGCAAAAAATTGCAAAAGCATTTAATTTAAGTAATCATCTAATAGAAAGTATTCAATTTTCTTCTCGGTTAGATTTAATAACTAGGCCATTAGACCTAAGCTTATCAAATAATAAATTAGCTATTTCTTTAAAGACGAACATTGAAAGTATAGATGATCAAATTAGATCTTTAGTTGAGCAAGAAAATAAACCATCTTATAAAGAAATTATTAATTTATGATACCTTACGGACGTCAAGACATATCTGAAGACGATATCAAATCAGTAATCGAAGTATTAAAATCTGATTATCTAACCCAAGGGCCAACTGTTCCTGCATTTGAACAGGCAGTTGCTAGTTATTGTGGTGTAAAGTATGGAATAGCAGTAAATAGTGCAACTTCTGCTTTACATATTGCATGCATGGCTTTAGATGTTTCCATAAATGACGAAGTTTGGACTAGTCCCATTACTTTTGTTGCTTCAGCAAATTGCGCACTTTATTGTGGTGCGAAAGTAGATTTTGTTGACATAGATCCTAATACTTACAATATTAACATAGTTGCTTTAGAAGAAAAGCTTGAAAAAGCAAAAGCAGCAGGAAAGTTACCTAAAGTAATTATTCCTGTTCATTTAGCAGGCCAATCATGTGACATGGAAAAAATTTACCAACTATCTCAACAATATGGATTCAAAATTATTGAAGATGCTTCACATGGAATAGGTGGAGAATATAAAGGACATAAAATCGGTAGTTGTTTATATAGTGATATTACAGTATTTAGTTTTCATCCTGTAAAAATCATAACAACAGGCGAGGGAGGAATGTGTGTAACTAATGACTCTAAAATTGCATTAAAGCTAACACATTTAAGAAGCCATGGAATTACTAGAAATCCAACTGAAATGACAAAACCAGTTGAAGGTCCTTGGTATTATCAACAAATTGATTTGGGATTTAATTATCGAATGACAGATATTAACGCTGCGTTGGGTCTTAGTCAAATGCAAAAGCTAGATGAATTTGTAAAGCACAGACATACAATTGCTAAATTTTATAACAATGCTTTGTCAAATAACCCTGCAATTGTTATTCCTTATCAACATCCAGATACATATTCTGCTTATCATTTATATATTATTAGATTAAAAAGGATTAACAAAGGAGAAACTCATCTCCAAATGTTTGAAAAATTAAGATCAGCAGGAATTTTTGTGAATTTACATTATATTCCAGTTTATCAACACCCATATTACCAGAAAATAGGTTACAGCAAAGAAAACTTTCCTGAGTCTGAAGCTTATTATTCTGAAGCTATAAGTATTCCAATGCATACAAAATTGACCAACAAAGATTTAGATTATATAGTTGAACAGATTTCAAAACCGCTTGGACATCAAAATTTGTTTTAATCTTTATGTCTAAATTAGCTATCGGCACTGTTCAGTTTGGGTTAAAGTATGGAATTAATAATATTTCTGGGGTTCCAAGTGATGTTGAAGTAGAAAAAATTTTTAAAGCAGCTCATAACGCTGGGATTGATACAATTGATACTGCTCAAGCATATGGTGATTCTGAATCAAGAATTGGCCAATTAATTAGCAACCAGTTCAATATTGTAACAAAATTCAAGCAACTATCTTCTGATTTCCCTTTTCATGATGAATTAATTAAAAGTTTAGAAAAACTAAAGCTTTATTCCATTTACGGATATATGGCACATGATGCTGATGTTTTATTGAGGCATCCTGAATGGTGGAAAGGGCTAGAATTAGCAAAAAAATCAGGACTTGTAAATAAAATTGGCTACTCTCTTTATTCTGTTGAGCAGCTAGATGCATTACTTTTTGCCAATATGATTCCAGATATTGTTCAAGTCCCATATAATATACTTGATAGAAGATTTGAACACTCAATATCAAAATTGCATGAAATGGGGGTTGAAATACATGTTAGATCAGTTTTTTTGCAAGGCTTATTGCAAATGAAAATTAATGAAATACCTCCCCATTTATCAGGTATTTCAAAATATATTTTTAAAATAAATGCTGTTGCAGATAAATATAATGTGGATGTTGGTCAATTATGTTTGGGTTTTGCCTTGGAAAATAAGTTTATTAGTAAAATAGTAATCGGAGTTGATAATTTATCACAATTAATGGACAACATTAATATTTCAAATTCAATCAGATTAAGCGATTCAATAATTGATGAATTATTGTCTATTGAAGTAATCGAAAAAGATCTACTAGATCCTTCTAAATGGAAATAAGTACTTAAAATGGAAAATAAAAAAATTTCAATTATTGCAGAAATTGCGCAAGGATATGAAGGTAATCCTGTTTATTCTAATTTATATGTGAAAGCTGCCGCAAAGGCTGGAGCCGATGCTGTTAAGTTTCAATTAGTTTATGCCGATGAATTAGCTGTACCTGATTATAAATATTATGACTTATTTAAATCACTTGAAATGAGTGATGAAATATGGCAAAATATTGCAAATGTTGCGGCAGAAAATAATATCGCACTCCAACTAGACGTTTTTGGAGAACGTAGTCTAAAACTTGCAGAGAAGTTAAATGTGAATGCTGTTAAAATACATGCAACCGATATCTCAAATAAGCGCCTGTTAAATTTAGTAGCTAAAACTAATATTAAAACAATTCTTTTAGGAGTTGGCGGTGGATTTCAAAGTGAAATTAATGTTGCACTTGAAATTTTAGCAAATAAAGAAGTTGTTCTTCTTTTTGGCTTTCAATCATATCCTACCTTAAATAAAGATAATCACTTGAGTAGAATAAAATTTGCAAAAGAAAAATTTGCAAAAGAAAATGAGCATATTCATATAGGATTTGCTGATCATGCAAATCCTGATACTAATTTCCACCTTGGACTTGGAACGCTTGCCATTGGATTAGGTGCAAATGTTTTAGAGAAACATCTTACTTTATCAAAGAAAATGATAATGGAGGATTATGAATCTGCACTAAATCCAGATGAATTTTTTGATTATGTTAATTTTATTCATGAGTGTTCTAGCGCTTTGTCTGAAACAAAAAATTCTGATGATTTTGGCATGTCTGAAAGTGAGTTAACTTATAGGAGTGTAATTAGGAGACATGTTGTATCTATTAATCCAATTAAAGAAGGACACATGATTAGTTCAGATAATCTTGTTTTAAAACGAACTTCTTCTGATTCTGCTCATTTCAATATAAATGATATAGATGGACATATTGCAACTACTTATGTTCCGGCTAATTCACCACTTGAAAAAAGTAAACCATGAAATCAAGAAAACTTGTTGCTGCCATAGCATGTAGAAATAATGGTTCTAGGCTATATGGAAAGCCTTTACAGAACCTAGACATTATTCAACATATTTCAATCTTAGATAATATAGTTGCATGTTTAAAAACATTGCCTGAAATTGACGAAATTGTACTGGGTATTTCTGAAGGAATCGAAAATATTTCATTTCAAAATTATGCAAAGCATAATCAATTAAACTATATTATTGGACATGAGAAAGATGTTTTATCAAGACTAATTTCATGTGGAGAAATTACCAATGCGACCGATATCTTTCGGGTAACTAGTGAATCTCCTTTTCTTTATTTTGATGAAGTAAAAGAATGTTGGAATTTATATAAAGAAAAAAACCTTGATGCTCTATTTATGGATGAAATAATTGATGGGTGTGGTTTTGAAATAATTTCATTAAATGCTTTGCAAATATCACATCAATTGGGGGATGAAAGGCATAGATCAGAATTATGTACTTTATATTTAAGAGAAAACACTAAAGATTTCAATATTGAAAAGTTGAATCCACCAATTAAATTAATAAGAAAAGATTTGCGATTGACGGTTGATAATCCGGAGGACTTGGTAGTATGCAGATCTGTATATAGCCAGTTCTCTAATTTTGCACCTAGAATCCCATTGTTGGATGTAGTTGACTATTTAGATTCAAGGCCAGACCTCAAAGCATTGATCAGTCCTTTTACGGAGTCAGGTTATGCATTAATGAATAAATAAATAAATAGAATTAGATTGAATAGCATATTAATTCCTCAAATCGAAACAAACAGATTGATAATTAAGCCGATGAGTAAAGACTTCATTACTCAATCATATTTAAGTTGGCTAAATGATGAAACTGTATGTAAATATTTAGAAACAACAATTCCATATTCTAGAGAAGCATTGGAAGCTTTTATAAGCTTAATGATTTCCAATAATGTTTATTTCTGGGCAATTTGTTTAAAAGAAACAGAAAAGCATATTGGGAACATAAAAATTGATCCAATTAATAAAAAAAACAAAACTGGAGAATATGGTATTTTAATGGGAGATAAAGATAGTTGGGGAAAGGGATATGCAAAAGAAGCCTCAAATGCTATTATCGATTTTTGTTTTACAAAGTTGAACTTAAGGAAAATTACTCTTGGCGTAATTGAAAATAATATCGCAGCTGTAAAACTATATCTTTCTATAGGTTTTAAAGTTGAGGGTATTTACCAAATGCACGGTAAATATGATGGTGTTTTTTGTAATGCTTTACGAATGGCTATTTTCAATCATTTTGATACTGATGTACAAAACTTTTTTTCAAATAAAACATAAATTGCATCATGGAGAACCCAATTTTAAGAAATATTTCTAATTTCCATAAATCTGTAGAATATCGTTCGAAAATTCACAATTTAATCCCAGGTGGATCACATACTTATTCAAAAGGAGATGATCAATTTCCAGAACTTTCACCTGCGGCAATTTCTCATGGCAAGGGATCTCATGTTTGGGATGTTGACGGAAATGAGTATCTGGATTGTTCCATGGGATTAACTAGTGTAAGTTTGGGGCATGCTTATGAACCAGTATTAGAAGCAGTCAAAAAGGAGCTTAATAATGGAGTAAATTTTCAAAGGCCATCAGTTCTCGAAAGAAAGATGGCTGAAAAATTTTTGGAATTGGTGCCTCAGCACGATATGATCAAATTTGCAAAGAATGGATCTATTGTGACTACGGCTGCTGTTAAGCTTGCACGTGCATATACTGGCAGAAAACTAGTTGCCTTTCCTGGTGATCATCCTTTCTATTCTTATGATGACTGGTTTATAGGGAAAACACAGTGTAATAAAGGTGTTCCAGATGAATTTTCTGAATTATCCGTTACTTTCAAATCATGTGATATTGAATCACTCAATAACTTATTTCAAAAATATCCTGATCAAATTGCTTGCGTAATTACTGAACCTGAGAAAAGCATATGTGGTAATGGTTGTAATTGCAAACAAAGTCCTGAAGTGTTTTTGAAAGAAGCTGTTGAATTAGTACATAAAAATGGGGCTTTATTTATTATCGATGAAATGGTTAGTGGATTTAAATCCGACTTTCCTGGTTCAATGACAAAGTATAATTTAAAACCTGATATGGCTACATGGGGTAAGGGAATTGCAAATGGTTTTTCATTTTGTGCACTTACCGGAACAAGAGAAGTTATGCAACTTGGAGGTATAAACAGACAAGGGGAAGAAAAAGTTTTTTTAATTTCTACTACACATGGAGGCGAAACCCATGCAATGTCAGCTGCTATTTCTACTATTGATGTATTTGCAAAACAAAAAGTTATTCTTCATAATCATAGTATAGGGAATGCTATAATAAAAGGTTGTATTGAAGCAATCGAAAATGTTAATGCTTCGGATATAGTTGATATAGTGCCTTGTAATTGGCTTATTGCATTTAATTTTAGAGATAATGCAGGACAAATTAGCGCAGAGTTAAGGACATTAGCAATGCAAGAAATGATCAAACGCGGCGTTTTATTTCAAGGAGCATTTGTTCCATGTTTTAGTCATACTATGGATGATGTTTTATATTTTGTAACAGCTTTCTCTGAAACTCTTTTGATACTCAAGCAAGCTATTCGAGATGGAATAAAAAGCAAGTTAGTAGGTCATGAAGTAAAACCAGTTTTTAGGAAATACTTATAAACAACAAGCATTCGTTTTTGATGAGATTATATACTTGTTTGAAGAATAATATACATAAAGACAAAGATTTTTCGATTGTTCCGTTAAGATCAGATGATCGTTACTCAATTATGGAATGGAGAAATGAACAAATGTATCATTTAAGACAAAATACTCCATTATCGAAAGAACTTCAAGATAAATACTTTGACAATGTAATTGAGAAACTTTTTGATCAAATAAATCCAAGTCAAATTCTTTTTTCTTTTCTTGAGAATGATTTTTGTATAGGTTATGGCGGTCTAGTTCACATAAATTGGATTGATAAAAATGCGGAAATTTCATTTATAATGAAAACTGAATTGGAAAAAGAGAGATTTACAGAACTTTGGAGTGTTTTTTTATCACTAATTGAGACCGTAGCATTCATGGAATTAAAAATGCATAAACTATATGTATATGCTTTTGATTTAAGACCGCATTTGTATTCAACCCTCTCAAAGAACAATTATTTTATGGATGCAACTTTAAGAGAACATTGTTTGTATGGAAATTCATTTATAGATGTAATTATTCACTCAAAAATTAAAAAATCTTGAAATTAGGGGTCTTGGTTAGTGGCAATTTAGGTTTAGAACTTTTGAATCATCTTGCCAATTTGCATGATATATCTTTTGTAATGACTGATAAAAAATCAACTAAAATTATAGAATTCTGTTCTTCTAAAGACATTGATGTTTTTATTGGAAATCCTAGAAATAAAAAAGTTAAAGATTTTATCCTAAATAAAGAAATTGAAACTTTAATTTCAGTTAACTATTTATTTTTAATTGAGCAGAATTTAATTAACCTTCCAAGTAAAATTGCTTTTAATGTTCATGGATCCTTGTTACCTAAATATAGGGGAAGGACTCCCCATGTTTGGGCTATTATTAATAACGAACCTGTAACTGGGATAACAGCCCATTTGATTGACGAAGGATGTGATTCTGGCGATATTATTGAGCAAGTAGAGGTAAAAATTAATTACAATGATACCGGAAACGATATATTAAATAAGTTTCAAAGTCTTTATTCAGTTATTATAGATAAGGTGATCAATCAAGTTGAAAATGATTCATTAAATTTGAAAATCCAAAATAATGAATCAGCAACTTATTTTGGAAAAAGAGTTCCTGATGATGGTCAAATAATTTGGAGTTGGCAGAAAGAAAGAATTAGAAATTGGGTAAGAGCTTTAGCATTCCCTTACCCTGGGGCATTTACTTTTTTTGATGGTGTGAAAATAATAATTGATGAAGTCGAATTTGTGGATTTTGGATTTAATTATGATACTCCTGATGGCACAATATTGAGTATCAATCCTCTATTGGTCAAAACTCCAAATGGTGTAATTGAGTTAAAAAAAATACGTACGAACCTTCCTAATTTAATCAAATCAAAAATTTTAAATTAAATGAAAATTGGAAAATTCAATTTTGAAAACAGTTCTAGAGTATTTGTCATAGCGGAGTTGTCTGCAAATCACAATGGTAGCTTAGATACTGCTATCGAAACAATACGTGCCGCCAAACGAGCGGGTGCAGATTGTATAAAATTGCAAACTTATACTGCTGATACTTTAACTATTGATTGTGATAAAGATGATTTTAAGATTAATGGTTCTATATGGGAGGGAAAAAATTATTATCAATTATATCAAGAAGCATTTACTCCATGGGAATGGCACAAAAAATTATTCGAAGTAGCTGAAGAAGAAGGTTTAATTTGTTTTTCGTCACCTTTTGATAAAACTGCAGTAGATTTTTTAGAATCTTTAAATGTGCCGGCATATAAAATAGCATCATTTGAAATTACTGATATAGCACTTATTGAGTATGTTGCTTCAAAAGGTAAGCCTGTAATTATCTCAACAGGTATTGCTGAATTAGAAGATATAGAATTAGCTATTAATACTTGTAGAAAAATGGGTAATAATGACATTGCATTATTAAAGTGTACTTCAAGTTATCCTGCACCAATAAATGAATCAAATATGATTATGGTAAAGGATATTTCTGAGCGATTTAATGTAATTAGTGGATTATCTGATCATACAATGGGGAATACTGTGCCAATAACTGCTACTTGTTTTGGTGCAAGAATTATCGAAAAACATTTTATTCTTGATAGGAATATAGGTGGACCAGATGCATCATTTTCAATGAATGAAATTGAATTTACAAGTATGGTCAATGCAGTTCGTGAGGCTGAAAGTGCCATCGGTCATGTTGATTATAGTTTAACTAGCAAACAATTGAAAGGTAAAGATTTTAGTAGATCGTTATATGTTGTGAAAGACGTTAAGAAAGGGGATAAAGTTACCGAAGAGAATGTAAGATCTATACGCCCTGGTTTTGGCCTCCATCCAAAATATCTAAATGAAATTCTTGGCGCATCATTTAATAAAGATGTTAGTAGAGGTGAACGTATGTCCCTTGATTTGGTAATGTAATTAATCGGTTGGGGGGGGGTAAAATTTAAAAGGTTACCACTAATTAATGTCATTTAGTCAAAAGCAACTTTCTAATTCAACTTTATACATGATTCCAGTTATTGTTGGAAATCTAATTCCAATTCTAACTTTGCCAATTTTTACTAGAATTTTAAGTATTGAGGATTATGGTGTATACGCTCTATCTCTTGTTTATGCTGTATTTGTTACTGGGGTAGCTAATTTTGGTTTAACAATTGGATACGAAAGAAATTTTTTTGAGTCAAAAGATGAAAGAAAAATAGGTGGGCTTTTGTATGCAACTGTATTATTTGTGCTTATTACTTTAGTGATTTTTGGTGTAATTACATTTCTTCTTAAAGATATCCTTTCTCAAATAATTATTGGTTCTGAAAAATATGGCTATCTGCTTTTTTGGTCTTATTGTTCATATGGTGCAATGACAATTAAAACCTACTTTTTGACATATTTTAAAAATACGGAAAATGCTAAATTATATGTTTGGTATTCTATTGATGAAACTATAATTGGTGTAATTTTTTCACTATTCTTCGTGGCATATCTAAGAATTGGGGTTATGGGCCTTATTTGGGGTCAGCTTATTGGTAGTTCCATAGTTTTTATAATACTCTTATTTAAGTTTTACAGAATTCTCCCTTTTTATATTGATGTGTCTGGACTAAAAAACTCTTTGAAATTAAGCCTTCCACTGACTTCAAGAATATTTTTTGGGGTGATTAATACTCAGTTTGATAAGTATATGATAGGGATTTTAGGTACTTTGGGCGGGGTTGGTATATATAATTTTGGTCAAAAAATTGGTAATATTTCATTCACATTTATGACTGCCATTCAAAATGTATTTGCGCCTCAAGTATATAAACGAATGTTTGATATGGGGGAAGAAGGCAAAACATCAATAGGTAAATATTTAACGCCTTTTTTTTACATATCTATTGCAGGTAGTTTAATGTTGGCCCTTTTTTGTGAAGAACTGATTATTCTTTTAACACCTATATCATATCATGGTGCAATTAATGTAATAAGTATTTTATGTTTACTTTATGGTACTTATTTTTTTGGAAAACAACCCCAACTTGTATACGCCAAAAAAACTGGTCTTATTTCTGTGATTACTTTATTGACAATTTTTTTAAACATCATAATTAATTTGCCATTAATAAAAATATGGGGCTATATGGGTGCAGCTTATGGAACCCTGTTTGCAGGTTTAATTTCTGGTAGTATTAGTTTTATTGTATCTCAGAAATATTATAAAATCAATTGGGAGTATAGGAAAATAGGTTTAATATTAGCTGTTTTCTTCTTAACAACTTTGTCTACCATGTTTCTAAGAGGCCTCAATATAGATTACATTTATCGTTTAACTTTTAAGATATTTTTTGTGTTAATTTATGCCATAATGGGATTTAAACTTAATATTCTTACTCCCAAAATTATATATGTTTTTAGTAAAATGTTAAAAATTAAAAGGTAAATTCTAAATGCATATACCCGTAATTTCAAATTATTGTAAAAAATATAGGAATAGAAGATTAAGATCAATAATGCGGGGATATGAAATCCTAAAACAACAAGATCAATTAGATTTAATTGTAAATCTAAAAGAACAAATAACAAATAGCAGTTTAAATTTACCTAAAGATAAAATTTCGTCAAGAATTTTTGGTGCAGGGAAGGCTAATGCAGAGATAATTATTAAGCAATACTTAATTAGTCAGATTTTAGGTTTAAAATTTAATTCAACTATTCTTTATTCCATTAGTAATTCTAGCTATCAGATTGCATATCCGCTTCCGTTAATTTGGATTAATATTCTGAAAGAGAATAATTTAAATGTATCCAAAATAAAGTGTTTGGTTTTATTTTACTTTTACTGTTTAAAAATGATTTTGAATGGAATTGGGTATGGTTGCTTTTTATTATTAAATAGTTTCCTTAAAATAAACGTAAAAAAGATTTCAAATATAAAAAATGGCATAGTTTATTTTGATTCTTTAACAATCTCTAATATATCACCGCATAGAGAAAGTCAAAACATTATTAATTGGTATTTGCAATGGGAAGAAAAAATTAATAATTTAAAATACATTCATCATGGAGTAAATGACGTAGATGAATATTCATTGGATAATGTAACAGTGAGATACTATAGTAGGACTGTTGTTGTATTAAGTTCAGTAAAAAGAATAATAAAATATCTCTTTGTACTTTTTTTTTCAAGTTTACAATCATTAATTAATTTATTAAAGGGTAGATGGTGGAACGCAGCTATTTTTCATGAAGCCGCAAAATCATTAGCAATGAAAAATCAAGACCCAATTTTTGTTGCCAATCAATATTTGTTCCATAACTCTGGGTGGTTATATCGGCCATTATGGACTTATGAAGCAGCTCTAAAAGGATCTGAAATTATTTTTTATTTTTATTCTACAAATTGTGAGAGTTTTCAAAAGCCGAATAAAAAATTTATTCAAGCAAATAGTTGGCAAATTATTAATTGGCCTAAATATTTAGTTTGGGATGAATTCCAAGCAAATTTTGTTGAAAAGAGAGATATACATAATCCTATTATAAACATTACTGGGCCCATATGGTTTTCATCAGTACCAATGAATTTAGATAAATTGCCCCACAATGCTATAGCTGTTTTTGATGTTCAACCTGTTAGAGATTCTATTTACAAAACATTGGGAATTGATTATGAATATTATACTGCTGAAACTGCAATTCACTTTCTTGCAGACATTTATGAACTAAGTGCAATTAAAAATAAAGATGTTGTGTTTAAACGAAAAAGAGAAATTGGTAAGTCTGCACATCCAGTTTATCGCAATTTTTTAAAAACATTTGAAAATAGTCCAAATATTTTCTTTCTTGATCCTAATCTTTCTCCAGAAATGATAATAAAAAATTGTATCGGTGTTATATCAATGCCATTTACTTCAACAGCTTTGATAGCAAAAAAAATCGGGAAACCAACTATATTTTATGACCCTTTAGGTAAAGTTCAAAAAAACGATCCTGCTGCACATTCAGTTGAAATAATTCAAGGCAAGGAAGAATTATCTATTTGGTTTGATAAAATATTTTCAAAATAAATATAATATTTTTATCAAACTCATGAAAATCATCAGTAACGAGATAATCAAATGGATAGAGTTCTTAATCAGAAATATTCCAGGTTTAACAGGGATATTATTAAGAAGATTGTGGTATAAATTTAGATTTTTTAATTCTCACAAATTTATTATAGAAAGAAATTGTGAGTTTATTGCTCCACATAATATTTCTTTTGACCAAAATATTAGTATAGGTTTTGGCTCTTTTTTTACTTCTGATGGTGGGTTAATTAGAATTGGCTCTAATACTAGTTTTAATTCAAATGTGCATATAAACTCATCAGTTGGTGGGATAATTGAAATTGGACAAAATGTTTTAATTGGTCCAAATGTTGTAATGAGAACAGCTGGTCATAATTTTGAAAATCCTAATTTTTTGATTAAAAAACAAGGACACAATATCAAAAATATAATTATTGAAAATGATGTTTGGATAAGTGCTAATGTCATTATTTTAGGAGGTGTTAAGATTGGAGAAGGTGCTGTAATTGGAGCTGGTGCAGTAGTAACAAAAGATATTCCTTCAATGGGAATAGCGATTGGTATTCCAGCAAAAACAATAAAATTTAGAAATAAAAGTAAATATGAATCCAAGTAATATGATTTGTCCAGTTTGTGATAGCTCCGATTTATTATTTGTTGGAAGTTATAGAAACATACACCCCTCTTTTTCAGGTTTAAACAAAGCGTTTTGTAAATCTTGCGAACTCGTGTTTGCCAATCCAATGCCAAGTGAAAAAGTTTTGGAAGTTTTTAATTCATGTTATTTTGATAGTGCTCATGGAGGTCTTGCAAAGAATTTAAGTGCAACTGCATTTTTTAAAGCCATAGCAAGAATCAGAGGTGCACATTTGAAAAAATATTGTTATCAATCCAATATTGAACTAAATACAATATTAGAAATTGGCCCTGGCCCCGGTTTTTTTGCTGAAAATTGGTTACAAAATAACCCAAAAACAAAATATTTTGCTTTTGAAACTGATAGAACTTGTTTTGAATCGTTGAATAAAATTGGAGTTAAAGTTTTAAGTGAGGGGGAAGAATATCAAGAAGTTGATGCTGTAGTTATTTCTCATGTTTTAGAACATGTGAATAATCCACAAGCATTTCTATTAAATGTTACAAGCAAACTTAAAAAAGGAGGAATTTTATTTATCGAAGTCCCATGTAATGATTACGAACACAAAAGTTTAGATGAACCACATCTGTTATTTTTTAATAAAAAGCCTATGAAGTTATTGTTAGAACAATTACATTTTAATAATATCTATGTTTCATATCATGGTAAAGAGATTTCAGAATTAAAAAAGAAATCATTCATTAATTCTTTAACAGAAATTTTAAGAGTGAAATTAATTTCTTTTGGGATTTATAATTTTTCTTCAAAATCAGAAGTAGGATTAGAATCAGTAAAAGATCCTCTTGAGCGAGCATCAGTAATTAATTTCAAGGCTCATATTGAGAATGATAATCCTTCATGGTGGTTGAGAGCTATTTCAATTAAATCTTAAAATTTTTTTATGTCATTCTATCCAATATTCAATATTCTTAACAATAAAGGTTTTTTACGACTTTCAAATTTCCCTCCAAATAATTGGGAAAAAACTTTATTGGGAAAAAAAAATATATATTCTTATAGCACTAATGGAGATCTCTGGAAAATTGAAGATTTAGGTAAAATTAATGAAAATGATTTTGCTTCTTTTGAAGCAAATCATTTTCATTCTTTAAGTTCCAATTGGGTGGATGGTACTTTGATTGAAGAATTGGTTTTATTAGAAATGAGAACCGACATATTGCCTACAAGTATTTCTGAACTGCCTTCTAATAACTTGCCTTCTACCCATTGGCCAGAATGGAGGGCAACTATTGGTTTTAAAGCACAGGATTCTAGGGTTAGTTATCAAGGAGAAATTAATCCAACCCCACCAAAAGCAACTTTGTTGACATTTCATCCATTTATTCAATTTGATGACATTAATAATTATTTTGTTTTTGTTAACATTGAAAAATCACCAATTCATAGATGGTCTGAAATAGAAATTTATCTTTCTGAATCAGGCAAAAAAATTGATACAAAAAGGATTAGAAATAATGCAGCTAACATCATTCCATTAGATGAATATGGGTTTACTCCAAATGATCTGCCTGTTTTTTATTGCAAGAGCATGGCTGGTATTCCTTTTGGCTTTGGTAAATCTATCTCAACAGGTATGTTAAGTTTAGAGCATACTCATCCACCAGCAAGTCTTACTTTGCACGGCAATCGCTTATTTGCGCAAAGGGATATTAAAACTAGTTGGGCGAAAAGTTTAGAAATCGGGTAAATTATTACAATATGTATAGCTCTAATTTGTTTAAAATTTTAATTATATCTGGAAGCCCAAGAACACAAAGTAAAAGCATACGAATAGCAAAATATTTGTACAATCGATTACTTATAGAAAAATCTTACGATGTTGAATTGGTTGATGTTAGAAGATTTCAATTTCCTCACTTGGATTCTGTTTTTGATAATTTAGAATCAACTCCAGAATCGTTGAAACAACTGGGAAAAGTCTTTTTTGAAGCAGATGCTTATATACTTGTTACGCCCGAATATAACGGAACATATACTGCTTCATTACAAAATCTTATTGATCATTTTCCGCGGCAACAAAAGAAAGTTTATGGTATTGTAACTGCTACTAATGGGAGTATTGGGGGCATGAGAGCAAGTCAACAATTATTATTATATGTTATTGCTTTGTTTGGTATAGTATCACCATATATGCTAATCACTCCATTCGTTGACAAAAAGTTTGATGAAGATGGTAATTTATTGGATGACTTATTTAAATCTAAAATTGATCATTTCTTAAATGAATTTGGATGGTTACTTAAAAAAGTAGCCCTTTGATAGAAAAATCTTCTTATGAGTTACAGTAGAAATGTCTTAAAGTTTGTTCTTGCAATGTTGCCAGAAAGAATGTCTATTTTTCTAAAAAATCAAATTAGCCTAGCCAATATTCCTTATGATAAAAAGACTGTAATTAGCGATTTGTTTCCTTTCAGAATTCATGATGGTTGGGAAACGCATTTTGAATTGCTCAACGTGCCGAATTTAATTGAACCGAATAATCAAGTTGATCAAACATATATTGTAAAATTTCTTTTTTTTGATGAATTGGGTAATTTATTTTTTGAGTGGTCTAAAAGTCAAAAAGGCTGTTTACGTCAAACGATTTTCATAAATGAAATAATACAGGGAAAATCAATTTCTGGTTATGGGACTTTTGCTTGTTTTCATGAGAATTATATTCCTAATTTAATGAATCAAGGAGGGTTTTTAGCAGAACGGGGGTATACTGGATATCGAAATAGTAGGATATCTAAAGTAAAGGGTTATGTACATGGAAATTTAGATGCTCTAGCAAAAAATATAAATAACGAAATCTTATGCCTTGGTAAAAGTTTCAAATATAAAAAACATGAATATCGACTTCAACATCAATTAGAAGGTGCCGCAACATATGAATTGGGTTTTGTAAATACTACCAAAAAAGCACAGCTTTTGAGGGTGGAATTATTATCGTCAACTAATGAGCGTGTGCAAAATGTTAGTGAAACAATACCTTCTAAAGGTATAAAATGGTTCTCCTTCGAAATTAATGAAAATGAACCGAGAAGGGCTGTTATACATAGCAAAATCAATTTACCTCGTCCAGTTGTCTTTCGCGTTGAAAATAAAAGTTTCGATGTATTTCATGGCTAATTATGGTGATTAATATTTTTTTTATTCTCATACTAAAGGACTTTATTTGCATTTTATTAACTATTAGCATGTTTTAAAAATTCCCGTTTAAATCGAAAAAAAAATTACCAGGTGGTGAGGTTGCAAAACTTGTTGAATACGGTTGGGATAAACACGATGAAATATTGCTTGATGAACTTTGTCCATGGCATCAAAAATATTATTCATTTATCCCCCCTTTTTACAGAAATTATGATGGTAATCATTGGCACAAGCTTATTAAATTTAAAGTATTATGAAATCAAATTTTGAAAACAGACTAATTCTAAAACAAAAACTTCGCAATAGAGAAAAATTATTTGCAGGTTGGCTCTCTTTTGCTCATCCTTCAATAACTGAAACTTTTGCTAGAGCTGGTTTTGATTTCATGGCAATTGATATGGAACATTCAACCATAACTTTGCCTGAAGCTCAGAGAATTATTGCAGCAAGTCAGGCCGAGGGAATTCCTTGTTTACCTAGACCAGTATCTCATTCTAATGATTATATCAAACCGCTTATTGAATCTGGTGCAGATGGTATGTTAATTCAAATGGTTAATACCCCAGATCAAGTTAGCGCATTAGTGAATGATATTAAATACCCACCTATTGGCAAGAGAAGTTATGGTGTAAATAGAGCTCAAGCTTATGGTTTTGATTTTGATAAATATATAACTTCTTGGAACGAAGAATCTGTATTTATGATTCAAGTTGAAACAATTGAAGCAGTAAATAATATTGATTTGTTGCTTCAAAATGATCAAATCGATGGTGTTATGGTTGGCCCTTATGATATTTCTGGTTCATTAGGTGTGCCTGGCCAAACAAGTCATCCATTAGTAATTGAGGCGTCAAAAAAAGTAATTGCTGCTTGTGAAAAATATGGGATCAGTTGTGGAACGCAAGTATCAGATTCTACGGAAGAAAGTGTGCAAGCATTATTCGATCTAGGATATACATATGCAATTCTGGGATCTGATTTGTTTGTTTTATGGAAATGGGCAGAAAAAATGAATCAATTAATGGCTAAAATGAAATAATGATATGAATGAATTCGTAAATCAGTTGTTTAATATTGAAGGGAAAGTAGCTGTTGTAACAGGCGCAGGTGGTCACTTATGTGGTGAAATGGCAAGAGCTTTTGCAAAAGCTGGTTGCGCTGTTGCTGTTCTTGATTTGCGCTTAGAAAAGGCTGAAGCAATAGCTAACGAGATTAAAAGCTTGGGTAACAGTAAAGTTTTACCACTTTCAATAGATGTTGCCAAAAAAGAAGACCATGAGATTTGTTTGAAAAAAATTATTGACTCTTTTGGTAAAGTAGACATTTTAGTGAATGGTGCTGGAATTAATGGACCTACTCCATTTCTTGAAATAGAATTAAATGAATGGCATGCTATACTCGATTCACAAATCACTGGAACGTTTTTAGGCTGTCAGGTTTTTGGCAAACATATGTTATCAAATGGTAAGGGTTCAATAATTAATATTTCATCTGCTTCATCAGGTCCCCCTTTGTCAAAAGCTTTTACGTATTCTGTTGCAAAAGCTGGGATTAAAAATCTTACACAGAATTTAGGAAGAGAGTGGGGTACACAAGGAGTGAGAGTTAATGCAATAAGGCCTGGTTTTTTTCCTACTGAGTGGAATCGTAAAAATTTTATTACAAAAGAAAGGGAGCAATCTATTTTGGGGCATACACCAATGAATCGATATGGAGAACCATCTGAACTTTCTGGTGCCCTTATTTGGCTAGCTTCTGACGCAGCTTCCTTTGTTACCGGTGCTGAAATCGAAGTTGATGGGGGATTTTCTTGTATGACAATTTAATTATAAAAAATCAATGAATACAAAAACAGTTTTAATCACAGGGGGGAACCGTGGAATTGGATTAGAAATTACTAGGTCTTTTGTTGACGAAGGGTATAAAGTTTATGTAGCAGCCCGACAACCTTATAATTTAGAAGTCGAGTTTGGTTCAAAAGTTGTTTTTATAAAGACTGATGTACGTAATTACGAACAAGTAAATAATGCAGTCCAACAAATAATTAAGGAAAATGGAAAACTTGATTGTTTAGTGAATAACGCAGGATTTTCAGCTTGGAAACCAATTGAGCTTATTGATGATACTTTTTTAACTGATATTTTTGATACTAATCTAAAAGGATTTTTCTGGGGGTGCAAAGCTGCTTCAAAAGTAATGCAGTCAGAGGCTGTCATTATTAATATATCTAGTATAGCAGGAAAAAGGGGGAGTTCCAATAATGCTGCCTATTGTGCAACAAAATTTGGTGTAAATGGATTAACTCAATCACTTGCAAAAGAATTAGGGCCGCGAAATATAAGAGTTAATGCATTATGCCCTGTTTTGATTATTACTGATGGTTTACTTGATGCTTTAAAGGGTGAATTCGCTCCAGCGGTAGGAATTGACCCCAATACTTTTATAGAATCATTTGCAAAAGCAAATGCTGCATTTAAAAGATTACCAACAGGTAAAGAGGTAGGCGATATGTGTGTATTTCTATCTTCTCCAAAATCAACTGCCATAACTGGACAATGCATTAATGTAGACTGTGGGGTATTTCCACAATAAACGACTATTTCATGAAAATTATAGCTGTTATTCCGGCGCATATGGCGTCTGTTAGATTCCCGCGTAAAATCTTATTTGAATTTCATGGTCTTCCTATGATAGAACATGTAAGAAGAAGGGCACTTTTATCTAAGGCTTTTGATGAAGTTTATGTAGCAACATGCGATGAAGAAATTGCAGCTGTAATTAAATCTCATGATGGAAGAGTAATAATGACAGCTAATACGCATACAAATGGTACAAGTAGAGTTGCAGAAGCTGTTAAAGATATTGATTGTACGCATGTGGTTCTATTGCAGGGTGATGAACCATTGTTATTACCTAATCATATCTATAAATTAGTGGAAGCGATAAAATTAAATCCTGATGGTGAAAGTTGGAATGCAACAGGTCCAATTGATCATGAAGAAGAATTAGATAGACACTCATTTGTGAAATGTGCTGTTGCAGAAACAGGTCGTATTCTCTTCTGCTTTAGACGTTCACCAGGTTATAGTGATTTTGAAAAACAGCAAAACTTTATTCGTAAAATTTTAGGACTTATTGCATTTAGGAAAGATTTTCTTCAAAAGATTGTTGAAATGCCAGTTAGTAGGATAGAGAAATATGAATTTATAGAACAAATGAGGGTAATAGAAAATGCACATACAATGATATCCGTTCCAGTTGAACCCAGCTTGCCGTCAGTAAATGAACCACTTGAGGCAGATGTAGTATTAAACTACATTAAAAATACTAAAGAACAAGGTTTATTATTGGATCAAATATTAAATCTTAAGCATTGACTGAAACTCAATATTTTCATTTATGTGATGCGTGCGACGAATTACTATTAGCAGATGATAGTAATATTGAGAGAGTCTCTATTCCAAGTTTGCATATTATTCGAGAACACCCGGTATTTTTAAACCAGTATAAATCACTATTTTATAAAGAAAAAAATCGAATTTATAATAAGCTACTTTTAAAAGTAAAAAAAATAGTTAGAGTCATTATTGGTATTTTTAGATTTCGATCACTATGGGAGTCCTCTGGTGATATTAAAAAGAACATTGATGTGATTTTTGTTTCACATTTATTGACTAGTGAGCAAGCCGGCTCTAAAAATGATTTTTACTTTGGCGATATTCCCAATAAATTAGAAGAATTAGGTTATTCTGTTGCTATCGTTTTAATAAATCACACGAAACTTTCGGCTAAAACAGTAGCTCAAAAATGGGATAAAAATAATATTCTAAGAATAATTTTATCCAATAATCTACCAATTCGTATTCAATGGAACTTAAAAAAACGATTGCAAGAAGAATCCCAAAGGATAAAACGAACAAAAATTAATAAAAACGATTTTTTTAAAAAAAAATTAATTGCTAAAGTTGCTGACGACGCATTATCCGATGAGTCATATTCAACTTATAGATTAAATTACCAATTTCAAGATATTCTTAACGTATTTAACGCTCAAACACTAGTTTTAACTTTTGAAGGACATGCATGGGAAAGAATTGTTTTCTCATCAGCCAGAAAAGTAAATAATAAAATTCAATGTATTGCATATCAACACGCTGCTATATTTCGATTGCAACATGCAATACGTAGAAATTTAACACCAATATATAACCCTGATTATATACTAACAGCTGGTTTAGTTGGAAAAGAACAACTCATCAAAAATGAAAAACTAAATTCAATACCAATTGATGTTTTGGGCTCTAATAGAGGTAATAGTCAAGTAAATACGAATAATAAGAAGAGTCAAAATATATGTTTAGTGATACCAGAAGGAAATATTGACGAATGTTTAATTCTATTTCATTTCTCTTTAAAGTGCGCACAGCTCAATCCCTCTCTAAAATTTATTTGGAGGCTTCATCCATTAATTGATTTTAAATCACTAAAGAAAAGGAGTTTAAAGCTTTGGAATCTACCAAAAAATATCACTTTTTCAACTGATTCATACGAGAATGATTTAGCTATTTCTAGTTTTGCATTATATAGAGGCACTACAGCAATTGTTAAAGCTGTTTTATTTGACCTAGTGCCAATTTATTTAAAATTGCATGGTGAAATGTCGATAGATCCATTGTATAGCATTGAAGTAGGGAAATATATAGTTTCTAGACCCGATGAATTTGAGTATATTATAGATAATTTCAATTATTCTTCAAATATTCAAATTGAAAATCTTAAATTAATAAAAAAGTATTGTAATTCTTTTTATACAGATTTCAATCTTGAACCCCTAATTAAGATTATTAATAACCTAGATTCCTAGGTGTTAAATAATTGAATTAATAATAAATTAAAATATTGTATTAATTATTGATTATCCTCGTTTCAATATTTACTACTAATAAATGATTAACTATATTTCATAATGAGTAATATAAACTTATCAGTTGTTATTCCAACTCTTGGTGGAGATTGTCTAAAAGGGACCATTGAACAACTTAATAAAGGCAGTATTGTTCCAGAAGAAATTCTTGTTTGTATTCCTTCAGATTTTGCATCAAATGTTCAGAAATTGCAATTTGACAATCTTAAAATCATTAGTACTGAATGCAAAGGACAAGTTGCACAAAGAGCTATTGGATTTCAAAATGCTAAATTTGATTTAGTTTTACAATTAGACGATGATCTGAATATTGATTTTAAGTGCATTGAGAATCTGTTGAATATATTAAATAGTTTGCCTTTTAATTCTGCAGTTGCTCCACAATATTTGGTTAAAGGCACAAAAAACATGTTTCATCAAAGTCCATCAAGTTTATGTCTACTAAACTTATACTATTTTTTTATAAATGGTAGTGAAGGATATAAGCAAGGGGTAATTTCTAAAGCTGGTACACCCATTGGTTGCACTTTTGAGGATACTACTTTAAGTTATAAACAAAGTGAATGGCTGCCGGGTGGTTGCGTTCTACATCGTAAAAAAAACTTATTAACCTATAATTTTTATCCTCTTGCTGGAAAGGCGTATTCTGAAGATTTATTTCATTCAATGTTGCTTAAAAAAAATGGCATTTGTCTATATGTAGTTAAAGACGCATTTATTGAAATTGATTTACCTGAGAGTTTTGGCTTTAAGAAAAACTTAAGCAATATCATTTCTGATTTTAAGGCAAGGAAAAATTTCATAACCCAGTTCCCTACGAATAAGTCTTATTTAAGGATGCTCCTTTTTTATCTTTTAAATTTGAAAAGACATCTTTTTAGAAACTAATTATTTACTTTGATTAAGATTTTAGTTTTTCTCATTTTACCGTTTTTGTTAATTAATATTACATTAAGCGATGGATTATCCGCAATGGGGGTATTTCCCGTTGGGGTTCTGTTCTATTGGACAGCATTGATTTTAGGTTTCTATGTTATTGCAAAAACATTCAAGAATATCTTATTGATCTTTTTTATTTTATTAGTTGCCTTAACTTTTTCTGTCCTAAATATTTTCATTGACAACCCAATTATATTTTTTTTAAGTCTACTGTCTAAGAGCAGCATTTTGTGTTTAGTAGCTGCAATAACAGTCATAAGATATCCTAAGATGTTGAATTGGCAAATTCAAGTGTTTTTAGTTTGTACTATTCCTATAATGATCCTTCAAATTTTAGGTGTTAGTGAAACTGTTCATGCGCTTAATACATTGTTTTATACTTATGATGAATCCGGTGGTGCTGTTTGGGATTTGCAATTAACAAATTTATTCTTTGTGAATAGCAATGAAATTGTGTATAATAGTTCCCAAGCTCGCCCGCCAGGGTTATTTCACTCAAATGCAATTCTTTCACCGATTTTATTGGGTTTTGCAGCATATAATTTTAGTTATTCTAAAAATAAAAATCTTTTTCTTACTGATATACTAGTCTTAATTGCGCTAGTTTTGGTTATGTCCAAAATTTCAGTGTTAGGGATATTTTTAATACTATTGATGAATAGACGTACTAATAAAAAGTTCAGAAAAATTTTCTTTCTTTTAATTGTATTTTATTTTTTGTATTGGTTCTTTTTGCCTGTTTTCTTTATTTATAACCTAAGTTTAGATGCATTTTATTCATCTTCATATAGTCGTTTAATTGATATATACATTTATATTATTAATGATTCAGAAGTTAAAGATGAGTTTATCAATATTTTATCCTCAGAATTGAGTTATAATTACATAAATGAATCAGATATTGGCGGGTTGTCTGGTATATCAAAAATCATTAAATACTTGCCTTTTTTTGTTGTTTTACTTTTTATTTTTCGAAAAAGAATATTATCTTATTACAAAGAGTTTAAACGGTTTTCACCGGCACTTTTTGTGGTTTCAAAAACAACACTCATCACTTTAATAATTTGTAACTTTGCAACACCCCTTTACAAGGCACCAATCTTTGGTTATTTTTTAGGCATTGCTTTACTTCCTTTTATATACCATTGGTTTAAAAATAAATTTGACTCATTAAAAGATTATAATAGAAATGCGTATTCTTCATATAATTAATGATTTAAATACTGGCGGGGCTGAGGTTCTTCTTTATAAAATCTTAAAAAATTCTAGTACAGACGATGATTTTTTCATTATAACGCTTAAAGAAAAGGGGGAAATTGGACAAAAAATAGTTGATCTTGGTTTTACCATCTATGAGTTAAAAATTAATCGATTTAATTTTTTATTCAAGTTTATTCAACTAGTTAATGTGATTCTAAAGTTTAATCCTAATGTGATTCATACATGGATGTACCACTCTAACTTAATTGGTGGATTTGCTGCTAAGTTTCATCGTTTATCAAGAATTATATGGTCTATTCATCACAACGATTTATCTCCAAGCTTAAACAAGAAAGCAACAATATTTATTGCTTACTTAGGCGGCTTATTCTCGAAGTGGGTTCCTCATAAAATTATTTGTGTATCTGAAAAAGTCTTTATTACTCATTATAATTTTGGGTATGATAGACAAAAACTTGTAATAATTAATAACGGGGTTGATACAAATGAATTTTATTTCAATCCAGAATGCCGAAATACTTTTTTAAAGCAATTCAATTTTAATGAAAATGATTATTTAGTTGGATTCTTTGGGAGATTTGATCCTATCAAAAATTGGAAAGGATTTCTTAGATCTTGTAAGTTACTTATTGATAAAAGTGACGATAAAAATATAAAAATAATAATGGGAGGTTCAAATATGGATTCAAATAATTTAGAACTCATCTCATTTTTAGATAGTTTAAAAATTAAAAATGAAGTTCTACTATTAGGATTGCGTGACGATATGCAAAAAATTCTTTCTAGTATTGATATTGTAGTTAATACTAGTTTTAATGAATCATTTTCACTCATTTTAGCTGAAGCAATGGCTTGTGAATTATTATGTGTTTCTACCATAGAAGGAGATCCATGCAATATTGTTGGTGAAGTCGGAGTAAGAAAAAATTTTCAATCGGACGAAGAGATTGCTCAAGATATTTTTTCTACTCTTATAAATTCAAGAAAGTCAAATAATTCACGGTCCTTAGCAAGAGAAAGAATAAAATCTTCATTTGATTTACAAAAAACAATTAGAGAATACAATCAAATATACAAAGTGATTTAATTCTAACTGTTACTTCAAAGATGGGATTAAATTTATTATGAAGAATAAATCCTTAAGCCAGAATACTCAAATTCATAGCCTGAATATCTTGCATGTTGTTTCAGTTTCCTTCTCTATTCCTTATTTTATTGGGAAACAATTTAATTATTTCACAAAGATTGATGATAAATTAAATTTCTTTGTTGCATGTTCACCTTCGAGAGAACTTGACTTATTTGCAAAAGAGTATAATTTCAAACCTGTAGGAGTAAATATTACTAGGTCCATATCTCCATTCTCGGATCTCATAGCAATAATTAGATTAATTATTTTTATTCGTCAGAATAAAATTTCTATAGTTGTTGGTCATACGCCAAAGGGGGGGCTAATTTCTATGGTTTCAAGTTTTCTTGCAGGTTCTAAAAAACGAATTTATTTTCGACATGGATTAATGTTTGAGACATCTAGAGGATTGAAAAGATTTGTACTTAAAAATATTGAACGAATTACCGGTTTTTTTGCAACAGATATTGTTTGTGTGAGCAATGAAATAAAGGCTAAAAGCGAATCATTAAAATTAAGTAATAAGGGCAAAAATATTGTATTAGGAAGGGGTACTTGTAATGGTGTTGATTGTGATACTTATTTTAATCCTGACTTGCAAGATAAACAAGAATTAAAATTTTTAAAACAAAAATTTGAAATATCTGATGACACCTTTGTTCTTGGTTTTGTAGGACGATTGGTAAGAGATAAAGGAATTAACGAACTTATTTCTGCTTGGGAGATTGTTCAACAAAAATGTCCAAACTCTAAACTTTTATTAGTTGGTCCTTTTGAGGACAGGGATACAATTTCAATTAGTTCTAAAAATAAAATTATCAAAGACAATTCAATAATTCATACAGGATTAACTAAAAACACTTCAATTTACTATGCATTAATGAATGCTTTTATTCTACCTAGTTATAGGGAAGGTTTCCCAACAGTTATTTTAGAAGCTTCTTCAATGTCTTTGCCTATATTAACTACTAGGGCAACAGGTTGCTCTGAAGCGATAATTGAAAATGTGACTGGTAAATTTATTGAATTAGATAAGTATTCAATGGCTTCTTCAATTATTGATGTAATAAATAATCCAATTCAAATGAAAAATATGGGTTTAATGGGTAGGAATTTTATTAAACAAAATTTTGATGAAGTAAACGTGTGGAATATTATCTATAAACAACTTTTGACACTATAATTATTTTATTACTTTTGTTATAGCTGTACTAAAGTTGTGTTTAATTTATTCAATTTAGAAATGAAAATTTTAGTAGCTGGATCAAATGGTTTTCTTGGTCGAATATTCTGTGATGTTTTAAAAAATAGACATCAAATTTTAACCTTATCAAGACAAAATGCGAATATAAATATTGATTTATCTAAATCAATTACTACTTTACCTTATTGTGATATTCTTGTTCATTGTTTTGGGACGGCTCATTTTGTGCCAAAAAATACTTCTGAAGATAAATCTTTTTTCGATGTCAATGTTATTGGGACTAAAAATTTATTGAAATCAATACAACATTCCACAAAGCCTTCTTCAATTGTTTATATAAGTTCAGTATCCGTATATGGGTTAAATTCGGGGTTAAATATTGATGAATCTTTTTTTACAACTCCAAATACTGCATATGGGGAAAGTAAATTAAAAGCAGAAAAAATTTTATTGAATTGGGCTAAACGAAATAATGTAAATTTAACAATTTTACGCCTCCCACTTGTTATAGGTCCAAATTCAAAAGGTAATCTTCATTCATTAATACAAGCAATTAAAAATGGGTATTATTTCCGATTTTCTAATAATGAAATTCTTAAATCGGTTGTATTAGCGGAAGATATAGCTAATTTAATTCCATCGTTAATAATGAAAAATGGTATATACAATTTGTCTGACGGAAAAGGAATTAAAATATCTTGTATTGAGAATTATATCGCAAATTATTTTAATAAAAAAATCAATTGTGTGCCATATCGTTTAGTTAAAATTGTGGCTTTTATAGGTGATAATTTCTCATTTATTCCTCTTAATAGTAGCAAACTCAATAAGTTAAATAGTTCACTAACCTTTTCTTCTGAAAAAGCCCAAAATGATTTAAACTGGCTTCCTAAAGATATATTTGAAACTAAATGGCTTTAAGATTTTTATTTTCCCTGGATAGTTATTCTCGAATTACTTCAAATAAAAATTTTATCCCTGAAATTGATGGGTTAAGATTTATTGCAATAATCACAGTTTTGTTTTTGCATTTAACAACAAATTATGTGAGAGAATTTTCTGGAAATTTTTCACAAGAATTTTCGCAAAGCTTTTTTTATAGTATTTTGTATAGTGGTGGTTGGGGGGTACAATTATTTTTTTCCATTAGCGGTTTTATTCTTAGTATACCATTTATAAATTTTGCAAAAAATAAGTCAGAAAATTTAAATTTAAGTACTTATTTTTTTAGAAGAGTTGTTAGGCTAGAACCACCTTTTTTTATTTCTTTATCATTAATTTATTTAGCTAATTTGTTCTTCTCTTTTTATACCTTTTATGACTCTTTTCCACATTTTTTAGCAACCCTATTTTATTGTCATGTTTTTATTTATGGAACTTGGAGTAATATAAATCCAGTTTCATGGAGTTTAGAAACAGAGGTTCAGTTTTATGTATTAGCGCCATTGTTATTATTCTTATTTAAGCTTAAGCAAAAGTGGTTAATAAGAATAATAGTAATCACCTTTTTTCTTATTTCAAACTATTTTTCAGGCTTTAATTTTTTGAAACCATATCATTTGCATGTTTCAATAATACCATATTTTCAATCTTTTGCTGTTGGAATTCTTGTTGCAGATTTATATTTGGACTACAAACCTTGGTTTGTTAAACAAAATCTTTTCTTTGATTTATTTGCATGGATTGGGATACCACTAATTTATTCTTCTAAAATATTTTTTACTGACTTTATATTTAATATTTTAATTTTCTTTTTCTTTATCAGTGTATTTAAAAGTATTTCCTTTAAGAAATTGATTAATAATAGATTTGTAACTACAATAGGAGGTATGTGTTATACTATCTATCTTTTCCATTATTCGTTAATTTTTGTCCTAATGAAAATGATTAAATCATTACAACTTCCTAATAATATTTATCATTTGATTCTTTCCTTTTTAATTTGCATTATTGGTTTATTTGCTTTTTCATTTTTGTTTTTTAAATTCTTTGAACGACCATTTATGGACAAAGATTATTTAGTAAAAATAACTAAGAGACTCTTCAGGGAAAAATTATGAAAAAACTCATTCTATAATTTATGTATCGTTTATTTGATATTATTCTTTCATTTAGTGGAGTCGTATTGTTACTTCCAGTATTTATAATTTTATTTATAATTGGATACTTTGATACGGGTTCTCCCATCTTTAGACAAGAACGAGTAGGGAAGGGTAAACAACCATTCCGTTTGATGAAGTTCCGCTCCATGCATGTAAACGCACTATCGGTACCTACACATTTGGCCAACGCTAGTTCAATAACACCCTTTGGTTCGGTTTTGCGAAAATCCAAATTGGATGAGCTCCCCCAGTTTTGGAATGTATTGGTGGGTGATATGAGTTTGGTGGGTCCGCGACCCAACTTGTTCAATCAAGTAGAACTGATTTACGAACGCGATTCGCGTGGTGTGTATTCCGTACGTCCTGGTATTACCGGTTTGGCACAAATCAACAAGATTGACATGTCCACTCCTCAACTCTTGGCAGAAACCGATGCCAAGATGATAAAGGAGTTAAATACTTTTAGTTACTTCAAGTATATCTTCCTTACCGTCTTTGGTAAGGGGTTTGGGGATAGAATCAAGAAAGCGAATCCATAAAATACATTATTAATGGAATTTAAACTAAAACATCTGTAAGTACCCCTAAAATTCGGACTGGTTATAAGTTGGAAGTTAAAGATGGGTATTAGTTTTTAGATAGTCAATGGGACTTTGGTTATTCAATGATTGATGGGGGTGGTACCAATTGTAATCCTGTTGGAATTCCCAGGTAAGATCACGTAGTTCTTCAATAGAAGTAAATAAATAAGCGTCGAGAATATCTTCCCGATAGCTACTGTTAAAACGTTCTACAAATCCATTCTGCATAGGCTTACCTGGTTTGATGTATCGGGTTTCGATATTGTTCTTCTCGCAGAAGTCTGTGTAAACAGCGGACAAAAACTCTGGGCCATTATCAGAGCGTAGCTCTG
>JACCDV010353519.1_pt1 | contig 37406 bp, 44 predicted proteins | sample 7446131 | NCBI WGS metagenome assembly JACCDV01 (sample SAMN15323448, study PRJNA562643) | freshwater metagenome | isolation source: river surface water | place: USA:Blue River Watershed | collected 2017-08-17
CTCGATTACTTGGGCCGTGAGGGGTACAGCTCACAGTACGGTGCTCGACCGCTCAAGCGATTGATTCAAACGAAGATCCTCACGCACGTAGCAAACATGATGGTTGCCCGAAATGTAATGGAGGGAGGTCATGTGAAGGTGGATGTGAAGGACAACGAATTTACGTTCGACGTGCGTAAGGGGCCGGAGCGCGCTCCGCGGAGCGCCTCCTCAAGGGCCGCAGCACGAGCTCAGGCTTAAAACCAAAAGCACCCCAACAGGGGAGCTTTTGGTTTATTGACGCATATATACAAACGTGACATTGTTGCGGTCGTTCAGTTGTGCACCCTCGGGAGACATCAATGACTGTTGAAGCGATCGATTACAAAGGCAAAGGTGTACAGGTGACGATCTCACCTGAAGCGAGAGAAATCCTCGAAAAATTCGGTTACACCTTTCCGATGAAAGACGGCAAACTTTTCTGGGACCTTCGAGGCAACATCGTCGGCCTCGACGTGGACGATCACGATGAGCACGATTCGCTCGTGCTGTTTATGAAAGTGATCGACACGCCTGTCGGCAAGCATGTGTTTCTGTGTCGGACGTTCACACTGCGTTCTACAAGTCACCAGATTCACGAACATTACATCGTTATTACAGATCCGCCGGATTCGACGCCTTTCAAAGGCCTGCCTGCGAATCACGAGCTCGCGATCCGGAATTGTCCGATCGTCGAAGCCTGAACGGACCTGAACACGCAAACGAGAAACCCCGCACGGTTGTGCGGGGTCCTCTTTTTGTGCGCCGAGCAGTGAATAGGCCAAGCGCTCGAAAAGTTCTCGTCAGAACTTTTCTCCGCTCGGCCCTGCTCAGGCATCCCCGTTTTCTAACGGGGCCCCAGCCTTCGCCTTCGAATCCTGCTACGGCTGCCACAAATACAAAACCCGGGACATGTCCCGGGTTTTGTATTTGTGTGCGCCGAGCAGGATTCGAACCTGCGCAGACCGAAGTCGCTTGGTTTACAGCCAAGTGCGATTGACCACTCCGCCATCGACGCTTGTGGCCATAGTATGCCGTACTTTGCCCCGTGATACAATTCTTCACATGACAACGACGCAGACGAGGCTCCTTGCCACGATCTCTGTGTTTGTGCTCCTTGTACTCCCATTCTTTGTGAATGCACAGGGGATGCCAAAGCAGATCGTACCGGAAACCTGCAATCAACCGGGTGGCTGCCAGTCGATCTGCGATATCGTCACCCTGGCTCAAAACGTGCTCAATACAGGCATCTTTATTGCCGTGGTCCTCTCCGCGATTCTCTTTGCCTATGCCGGTTTTAAGCTCCTCACCGCAGGCGGAAACACTGAGGTGTATGCCCAAGGCAAGCGCATCTTTGGCAACGTGCTGATAGGCCTCATAATCATCCTGGCAGGCTGGATCGTGGTAGATACGCTCATGCGCACCTTTACGGGAAGCGGCCTTACAGGGGCTGGAATTTGCGGCTAAGGGTGGGGAACAGGCAGGGTTGATTTATAGCGGGGTTTTGGGTATAGTGCTCCAACTATGTCGCAGGACCAGCTCATAATGCTCAAGCACGCAGCCACCGGAGAGGTGTATTGGACGCGCAAAAACAAGAAGCTCGTTACCAAGAAAGTCGAGCTCAAGAAGTACAGCGCAAAGCTCCGAAAGCACGTTGTCTTCAAAGAAACTAAGAAATAATAAAAAAGAAAGAGTCCGGGAAACCGGACTCTTTCTTTATCGGCCAAGAACCCATATACTTGGCAACGTTTGGGCGATTAGTTTAATGGTAGAACAGCGGTCTCCAAAACCGCTGGTGGGGGTTCGATTCCCTCATCGCCCGCAATGATCAAAAAATACGCGCGAGCGTATTTTTTGCTAAACATTGCGAGGCGATGAGGGGATTGAACGACGAGCCCTGGGGCCCCGCGAGTACGCGGGGATGGGCGAGTGTGGTCAGGCGGAGAAATTTCGCGGCGGCGAAATTTCGAGCGCTTGACTCCATCCCTCATCGCCCGCAGATTGAATGCAGGGAGTACAGTGCCTGAAAAGGTTCCTGACACCTTTTCCTCAGAATAATGTCCGAATACTCAACGGACCTGACGATATGCTTACAAAATCGGTAGCGGAAGCCGCCCTTGGCTTTGGTATCGGAAATGTGCAAGAAGCTACTGGAGCGATGATGAATATGACCTACGGCCTCGTCAAATTTATGACCAAATTACTCAGCACTGCGTTTAATATCACGGACCCGAAGTTGAGCGCCCAAGCCTCTCTGATGCTCCTGCGTGGTATGAAAGATGATCCTGGCTTACAAGCGATAATGAAATTCACAAACGCGCTGGATGTGAATATTTTAAAAAAACACAACGCAAGTGAAGGTAATTAAAGATTCTTGACGTCGCGGTATAAGTCACGTAAATGCCAAAGGGCCATATCGATTAATGGTTCGTACATAAAAGCATTCAGGTGAATATTTTCGGGAGTCATAAGCATCACTCTGTCCAAAACCTTAATTTTTGCCTGATCAGCAGCAGTTGATTTTTTGTATAATTTAAAAAACTTTTGAGTCTGATTTGACTTTACGTCGGCCATGTCAACATCTGGAATATTTGCAAACATGAATTGCTCGGCTTTAAGTCTAATTGCAATAGACAGAACGATTTTGTTTTCGAGATTTATCTCGTCATCAGTATCTTCCGTTACTATTTTATCTGCAACGTCGTATATCAACTCAATTACTTTTCGTGATGCATATTGGATACTTAAAAACGTTGCGGCATGCTTAGGAAACCTTTCAGCCCAAATTTTTAAAATATCTGTAACGAGAATTTGTTCGGATCCAGTCTTAATATGCAGACATTTAGTTAGCATCGCGTATTCATCTGAATCAACGCTCTCAGTGTATTCAATAATGTTTCTCAAAAAAGGGATTAAACTAATGAAAATCTTTTCCTCAACAAATCTCTGAAGAAATTGGCCGAAAACATCGTTAATATATTCACCGTTGTTTAAAGTAATTTCACCATCTCTTTTTCTTACCGCCATGAAAAAAGCGCAGAAATCCCTAGAACGAGCTAAATCCAATCTTTTTGCCACCGTGCGGTAGAAGTCGAAGTTATGGGTCAAGATGATAATTTTAAATTTTCCGGATGCTTCAAGGTCCTTGATGTACTCAATGATTGCGTACTTATTTAAGTAGTCAAAAGAGTCAGCAATATCATCGAAAATTACCAGAGTTTGTTCGGGTGATAATTTTCTCGACTCGATGTCAAAAAGAATTTGCAAAATATAGAAAACCCGTCGTTCGCCTCTACTTAAAACATCTCTAAAAAGTATGTCCTTATCGTGTGTAACGGGCTGTTCGTCTGCTCGATCAGAGTAGGAAAAACTTAATACAGCCAAATCTTTCTTGAGAATCACATCTTCTTGATTCTCAAGCTTAACCTCGAAGGGCACATGAAATCTGGCTCCGAATTGCTCGATTAAGTTTTTCCAAGTTTCTTGTTGTTCCTTCGACTTTTGTAAGAGTATATTCAACTCCTCTTTTTTTGATGTATAAAAATCGTGCAATTCGGTTGCTTCGGATTTTATCTCAGTGAGATAGCCCAACCAAACCTTCCTCTTGAAATCTTCGTATTGTTTCAATTCGACGAGCAATAGATTGTTTTTTTCGATTTCTTTCTGAAAGACGCGTAACTCGGCATTCGAGCCTATTGCTTTATCAACTTTCTCGAATATTTTCTTAAGTTGAGCATCGTTAACAATCTTATTGACCTCGGACTCAAATACGCTTCTCATTTCATCTGCTGAGGTTATCTTGACGTCGCCTTGTAGGTCGAGACTATGACCGGCTTCAAAGAAAGACCCGTCTTCGACAGAATTCAAGATCGCTGTCGCTTGATATGTACCGAAGCTGTTTGTCGATTTCTTAAAAAAACCGGATTTTGAAAGGAGTAATTCGTAGTTTTGTATATAGGCATCGAGATCGTCAACGTGCTTCTCCAAGAATTTTTTTACGTTTCCTTTTTTGTCAAAAATATCATTATATTTGAACTCATACATTGGGTGATCCGACCGTAGGAGCGGAGATATTTTATCCAGAACGTCGTAGAAGTTGTCCTTAATTTGTTCGCGGAATGCAGCGATGATTTCCGACTCGCAATCGCTACTTTTTGACACATTTTTGAGTTTTTTTATGAACTCTAATTTGCGAGACTCCAGCTCCTTGTAGATGTCGTCGTACTGATCCTTCAGTTCTTTACTGGCTATGAAGTTACTAATAGCGTGTGATGCATCATAATTCGCAACCTCGGGATCAATTACTAGCATCCGCTCCTCATTCTGAGTAATTAGCGTGTCATCGAATCTAAGCTCGTACTTAGAGGTGCGATGCGGATAAATTTGATCACAGGGGGCCTTATCTGTTGCGTTCGTAAAGTATCTAAAGGTTTTTGCCAAAGACGTCTTCATTGTGCCATTTGGCGCATAAATCAAAAAAACACTGGATTTCAAAAAATCGAACTCAAACTTCAATTTGCCGATTCCGTAGCAGTGTTCAAAATCTAGACTAACCTTGTTCATATACTTCGTATGACGATATTAGCATTAATATCAATCACAAAGGTATTGGGACACTTTTTGCCTGTACTGCTCCTCACTAGTAATTTCGGTTGCCCACCGGTTGCCCAAAAAGTGATATTTCGTGATTATTTCTGATCGTTTCTGACTACGGTTGCTCTGGTAAACTGGTACTTACGAAGAGGAATTCGACGATTCGATTCCCTCATCGCCCGCCAAAGGTGTAAAAAGATACGTGATACGATTTCCTCATGGAAAATCAGGACACGAAGACAGCTGAAAAATTCTCCATTATTAAGCGGGCAAAAAGCTTTACATATGCGGGGCGGGGATTGTGGATCTTTCTCAAGACCACACACAATGCGTGGGTACACATTGCTGTGCTCCTCGTAGCGATTGCGATGGGAATCTATTTTGAAATCAAATACATCGACTGGATGTTGCTCACGTTTGCTGGCGGATTCGTTCTAGCCGCAGAGGCGTTTAATACCGCGATCGAGATCGATATCGATCTCACCTCGCCGGAATATCACCCATATGCACGCGACACAAAAGATGTGGCAGCTGCAGCAGTGCTTATTTCTGCGATCACAGCGGGCATTATTGGTGTAGGTATTTTCGGTCATTACATTTTGGACCTGGTCCGATAGAAAAAGAACCTCGCGATTACCACGAGGTTCAGATTTAGGATCAGCGAAATTGATTCAAGAACGCGATTCCGCCGTAGATTCCGCCGTAATCGCCGAGGGCTGCCGGAAGAATCGGTGGGGCAGGCAAGCGACCTTCCTCCTGCATCGTGTTGAGGAAATATCGTACTCGATTAATGCGGATGCCCGGTGACTTGAACATCGACCCGCCGAGCACGATTGCGTGTGGCGACCAATACAAAAGTACGGTGTGCAAAAGAATTGCCGTGTAAAACGCGAGGTCTATCCATAGACTCGATTCCGCATCAATGGATTCTGGTGGTCTTCCGTGTCGCTCAGCAACAGCGTAGCCTGAGATGATTCGTCCGATCGTTTCGAGCTTTTCTCGAACGAGGATCTTTTGCCCCGCCAGCTCGAAGCCGCGCACATTGTGATCGATTGATCGGTTCACAATCCGCACGCCATTCGTGCCCGTGGACACAGTGATGTAGGCCACGATCGGATATCCGATTGCTGCTCCATATGTTGCTTCGCCAAGACCCACGAGTGCCGTATCGTTCTCTAAATACACGTCGCGTGCGGCAAAATAGTCTTGCAGGTCACGAACCACATTTCTTCCACACCAATCTGGAATTGCCGACGGAATGATCGGCGTGTCCTTTTCGGGTGACAAAAGAGTTGGCACACCGGCGATCACGCGATCAATTGATCTGCCTTGGGCAAGATACTCTGCCTGACTTTTGATAGTCCCCAGACATTCAACATACAGGCGAGACGTGGGGAATAAGACGGGACCAAAAAGGTCTTCCCCAGAGCGAACGGCAACCCGTGTATTCGTGCCGCCAACGTCGATCAGGCAGTCCACGAGCTCATGCGAGAGAGACATCAGTATTCTCCGTGCAGGTCTGTCATTATCTCGCGTAGTCGTAACTCAAATAGGAGGGCGGCGCAAGCAGGCGAGGAATCGAGCTACTTTTCTTTGACCCAGTTTGATACGCGCTTTTCTATCTCTTTCGTCTGCATAGGACTGAACCACTCGATATCGCTGTTGCGATTCCAGTAACCGGTTTGCTTGCGGGCGTAGCGTCGGATCTCGGAGTAGAGCGTGTCGATCATTTCCTGTATGGTTATCTTCTTTTCCAAATAGTCGGCAAGTGAGCGGTATTCCAAACCAAGTTCGCGCATGCGCTTGTAGCTGAGCCCTGCCTCATGGAGTCGTTTTGCCTCTAACACCATTCCTTGCTTCTTGATGCGCTCCACAAGCCGCTTTTTAATCTTTGTATCCAACACGGTGAGAGCAGGGGAAATCCCGATCCACAGAGTCTCGTATGATCCACCGAGGTTAAACCTCGGTGCTATTGCGCGTTTTGGGGCGGCAGCTATTTCGAGTGCGCGGATGAGGCGCACTGCATTGTTGCGCTCACTATCAGTATCCATTGCCTTCGCCCGCTTCGGATCCTTTTTCTTAAGCAAGGCAAAGAGTTGCGCGGCGCTTTTTCCTGCCAACTTCTTTCGCAGTGCTGGATTCGGTTTTACTTCTGGGAGTTCGATTCGACCAAACAGGGCGTCGATATAAAAGCCGGTGCCACCCGCCACGATCGGAAGCTTGCCTCGTTTAGAAATGTCGGCAATCGCTTTGTGTGCGGCTTTCGCATAGTCGCCCGCAGAGAATTTTCGTTTTGGAGAAGCGACATCAAGGAGGTGGTGTGGTACACCAGCCATTTCCTTTTTGGTGACCTTGCCAGTGCCCACGTTGAGCCCTTTGTAGACCTGACGCGAATCTGCCGAAACAACCTCGCCCTTCAGCTTTTTGGCGAGGCGTATTGCGACTCCGCTTTTTCCGGAAGCGGTCGGGTCGACTATGACGCGCACTGCTCTTCTGTACGACATGGTGAACACAGTACAATAAACTCCATGGTTTACCACCCCGACCACCCACACCGTAAATCTGTCTACTACGACGACTCCTGCGATTTTTGCAAAAATAGAGCGGAAAGAATGCTCGCTGAAATGGACCTTGATGCCTTTGGGATCTCGACAGACTCGCCGACGGGAATCAAAAAAGCCGATCTCATGCGAGATGTGCATGCCATGGACGAGAACGGGGTTATGCACAAAGGAATCGATGCGATCATATTGATATTGCGGTGGCATCCGAGGGGAAAATACCTCGCACCCGTTTTGGCGCTACCGGGTATACGGCATGCGGGAGCGGGTGTGTACCGCATTATTGCGACCAATCGCCATCGTTGGTTTGGAAGGCTGTAATACAGTATGATGGCCTGCGGGCCGGAATGGCGGAATTGGTATACGCACACGACTCAAAATCGTGCGCCGCAAGGCTTGTGGGTTCGAGTCCCACTTCCGGCACAAAAACAAAATAAACCGAGGCATGCCTCGGTTTATTTTGTTTTGTAGATCGGAATGGGACGAGAAGGCGAAGGCTGGGGCCCCGTCACCAGACGGGGATGCCTGAGCAGGGCCGAGAGGAAGAATTTCGCGACGGCGAAATTCTGAGCTCTTGGCCGAGTCCCACTTCCGGCACCGAGCGCTTGACCGAGTCCCACTTGCTCAAAAAAAGAGAAAAAATGCCCATGCTACAATCGCGTCATATGGCGAACGGAATGTCTGACTCAATATATTGGATCGAGGTGGATCGCATCGTTCCAAATCCCTTTCAACCACGCAAAACCTTCGACGAGGTGGCGCTTTCGTCACTTGCTGAATCGATCCGACAGTATGGCATTTTGCAACCACTCACCGTTACAAAGAAAGAAGTAGAGCGACCAGGTGAGGGAATTTCTGTTTCCTACGAACTCATTGCGGGAGAGCGCCGCTTGCGTGCTTCTAAGCTCGCAGGGCTTTCGCTGGTGCCTGTGGTTATCCGTACTGCCGAGGACACGGATCAGATGAAGCTCGAGCTCGCGATCATCGAGAACTTACAGCGCGAAGACATTAATGCGCTTGATCGTGCAAAGGCATTCAAGCAGCTCGTTGACCTCTTTGGATTACAGCATAAGGAAATTGGTGCGCGCGTCGGTAAAAGTCGCGAGTACGTCACCAACACGTTGCGTATTCTCGCGCTTCCAGAATTGATGCAGCATGCACTCGAAATTGGCGAGATCAACGAAGGTCACACGCGACCACTCCTCATGCTTGCAGATCGCCCAGAAGAACAACTTACGCTCTATAAGGAGATCGTCGCGCGCCGCCTGACGGTGCGTGATGCCGAGGCGCTCGCGCGCCGCGTGGCTATCGATAAGGTGCGCCACAAGGCACTCGTTTCGCCAGATTTGATGTCGCTCGAAAAGCAGCTTTCGGAGCGATTGGGTACGCGCGTACGTATAGAAAAGAAAGACACGGGCGGCAAGTTGCACATCGACTTCTTCTCACCAGAAGATCTCACGAATCTTTGTATTGCACTCACCACGCAGGAAAATCTGCCCAAGGCAGCTCCCGCGATTGCTGCAGCAGTAACCGAGGCAGTTACAGCACCTGTGCAGCAGCAAGAAGCGCCGATTGAAACAGAAACCATGCCCGAGCCGCAGCCTGAGCCGGTTCCAGAGCCAGTGCCGCAAGAAAACACCGACGATCTCTACTCGGTAAAAAACTTCAGCCTCTAGCTGCTGTTAGTTCGCTTTGCGCTGTTCTTGCGCGAGCGCTGCACGAATGTGCTTTTTTGCCATGTTTGTTTTCGCCATGTCGTGCCACTTACGCGACGGTTTGCTTGATGCTTTGGTGATGATCTCCACCATGTCGCCGTTGCGCAGCGCTGTATCAAGCGCCACCATCTTTCCATTCACACGAGCACCCGACATACGGTTACCGAGATCTGAGTGCACTGCGTAAGCAAAATCAATTGGCGTAGCTGCGATCGGGAGGTCGATCACGTCGCCCTTTGGAGTGAACACGAATACGCGATGGCTAAAGAAGTCGGTCTTCAATGTGTCGAGGTATTCATCTGATGCTTCGCCTGGTGCTTGCACGTGGGCGAGTTCCTGCACCCAGTCTGGTACATCTGTAAACTGATCATCATCGTCGGTGATCTGTGCTGGCTTTCTGCTGCCAAATCCTGGGAAAAACTGACGGATCCATTCGAGACCACCTCGCTTGTTTTCTCCTGCTTGCAAATCCTTGTAGGTAAGGTGCGAAGCGATACCGTAAAGCGCTTCGCGATGCATTGCTTCTGTTCGCAGCTGCATTTCAAGTGCGCCGCCGTCACCGGTATACACAGTGGTGTGAATAGACTGGTAGCCGTTTGGTTTCGGGAAGGCGATGTAGTCTTTGATCTTTCCTGGTACGGGTCTCCAATGACCGTGGATGATGCCGAGTGCGGAGTAGCAATCAGCCACGGTGGGGAAGATCACGCGGAGCGCCAAGATGTCGTAGATCTTTGTGATGTCCCAATCCTTTCGCTCCAGCTTGCGATACAGGCTGTAAATTCCTTTGATACGCGCCTCTGTTCGGAAGTTGCGAATGCCAGCGTCTGCGAGTTCGCGTTTCATGTCGTGCTCAGTTTTCTCTAGGCGCTTTTCGTTCTCGTGTCGGCGCTCTTTCAAGAGCTCGCGAGTCTTCTCGTATTCCTTTGGATGTGCCCATGGGAAGGCGGCGTCTTCCAACTCCTGCTTCGCAACCGACATACCGAGCCGGTCTGCGATCGGTGCGTAAATTTCGAGGGTCTCCTGTGCGATGCGTGTCCGCTTTTCTGGCTTTGGAACGTGTTCAAGGGTGCGGGCGTTGTGCAAACGGTCCATCAGCTTGATGATGAGTACGCGAATATCTTTTGCAGTTGCAGCAAAGAGTTTGCGGAGGGATTCGGTGTGGCGCTCCATGCCACGGTAGCGCAACGTACCGAGCTTTGTCACACCCTCTACAAGTGAGAGCACATCGGCGCCAAACTGCTCTTCGATGGTTTGCGGCTTTACGCCAGCGTCTTCAATCGTGTCGTGAAGGAGTCCTGCCGAAATGGCGTGCGCATCCATACCAACCTGTGCGAGGTAGTAGCCAACTTCTGCGGTGTGTACGAAGTACGGGTCGCCTGAGTATCGCTTTTGAGGGCGATGTGCTTCTTCCGCAAATGCGTAGGCGCGCGAAACGAGTGCGACATCCTCGGGTGTCTTTGAAGTCATCTCGGAAAGGATGTCGTTTACGGGTCGCGGGGTGATAGCCATATAGTGATACTACTCTGAAGGTAGACTCGGTCAAATGATATGAAGCGAATAAAAAACAGCGCCGAGTGGCGCTGTATTTTATTTCTTCTTCGCTGTTTTCTTTGCGGCACCAGCTCCGTCGAGCTTGTGTGGATTGTGCATCGGACAGGTCTTCTGGCTACATCGCTCTGGGATGGTCTTCGGTCACAGATAAATCGTTTGCCGCCGCAAACGATTTTCCGCGACCCCGGCTCATGATCGCACGCTACTGCGTGCGATATCCTTCCGCCTCACGAAAACGAAACACGAGGCGCAGGCCTCGTGTTTACTTCTTCTTTTTGGTGGTTCCTTCCAACTTATGAGGGTTGTGCATGGGGCACGTTTTTTGACTACAGCGTTCTGGAATCGTTTTCGTGCCTTCCATCATCAGTGAATCACAGAGCTTGCAGCGAGCCCCTGTTGGGCGAGCCTTGATCGCATTCTTGCACTTTGGGTAGTTGGCGCAGGCAAAGAAGATGCCGAAGCGTCCGCGGCGCTCTACCATTTCACCGTCGTTGCACACGTTACACTGCACGCCGGTTTTCATCTTGGCCTCTTGTTCTGGATCTTGCTTCACGAACTTGCACTTCGGGAAGTTGGAGCAGGCAATGAATGGGCCAAATCGCCCCTCTCGCAAAATAAGTTTGCCACCCTTGGTTTCTCCACAGTCAGGACATACTTCACCGATCTCTTTTGGCGGGGGAATCTCATTGCCGTCTTCCTTGCGAGCGCCCAAGCACTCGGGGAATTTTTTGCAGCTCATGAATCGCCCCACTTTGGAGAGTTTGTACTCCATTGGTCCTTTGCAGATAGGGCATGGGAATTCAGCGGGCGCATCACCCATGCTCGTGATCTTTGCGATCTTTTCCTTACCCTTCACCGCTTTCTTGAATGGTGTGTAGAAGTCTTTCAGGGTCTTCTCGTATTTACGCGTGCCATCAGAAATTTCGTCGAGCTCGTTCTCCATCTCTGCAGTAAACGTATCTGAAATGTATTCGCCGAAGTTGTCTTCGATGAATGTGGAGACCACATCGCCAGTTGCAGTAGGGAGCATCGTGCGGCCCTGTTTTTCTACGTACCCGCGTGTTTCAAGTGTACGAATGATAGATGCGTATGTGGACGGTCGTCCGATACCACGGCTCTCGAGCTCTTTCACCAGGCCAGCTTCTGAATATCGTCCCGGTGGCTGTGTTTCCTTTCCCTCGGTATGAGCTTCCACGAGCGTAAGTGGATCGTGCGCAACTACCTTTGGCAACTCCACATCTTCGCCTCGGGCATCAGGATCGGCGGCGAGCCAACCATCGAATGTGACACGAGAGCCGTTCGCGGTGAAATCAGGAATAGTGGCACCAGAAACATTCGCAGTGATCTTGGTGCGGAGTGTCTTTGCGTCGGTCATTTGGCTTGCAAGTGCGCGGGCGCGAATGAGTGCGTAGAGTTTCTTCTGCTCCTCGTTGTTTCCGCACGATGCCTTGTGTGGATTTGTTGGACGCACTGCCTCGTGTGCTTCCTGTGCATTTTTACTCTTTGATTTGTATTCGCGCGCCTCTACATAGTTTTCACCAAACTCGCTCGTCGCTACGGCTACGAGCGCTGCCTGCGCCTCTTTGGCCAGGTTTGGGGAGTCGGTTCGCATGTATGTGATGTGACCAGCCTCGTAGAGCTTCTGAGCGATGCCCATCGTGCGCGATGGAGAAAATCCGAGGCGGGTCGACGCCGCCTGTTGCAGGGTAGACGTAGTGAATGGCGGACGAGGAGAGCGCTTTGCTTCAGACTCGTCGACGGATATGACTGCCCAATCTTTTGATGTAGCCGCGTCGTAGATACGCTTTGCTTCTTCCTCGGTCTTTGGCTCCTCAACACAGGTCACCGTGAACTGTTCTTTTTTCTTTGTCTGTACATCGGCACTCACTACCCAGAATTTCTCCGGCACGAATGCGCGAATCTCGCGCTCTCGTTCCATGATGATGCGGAGCGCAGGTGATTGCACGCGTCCAGCAGAAAGGCCGTAGCGGACCTTCTTCCAGATAAGACCGGAGAGGTCGTATCCGAAGAGGCGATCAAGAACACGACGTGCCTCCTGAGCGGAGACAAGCTGATCGTCGATCTTTCGTGGGTGTGCGATCGCTTCTTGCACTGCATTCTCAGTGATTTCGTGGAATACGATGCGCTTAGGCTTTTTGAGTCCAATGGTTTCAGCCAAATGGAAGGCAATAGCCTCGCCTTCGCGGTCGGGGTCTGTCGCAAGGATGACTTCGGTGGAGCGCTCTGCAATATCGCGGAGCTCGTCGATGATCTTCTGCTTTTCCTTAACGATCTGGTAGCGCGGAATAAAGCCACCCTCGATGTCGACGGCGTCTTTATTACTTTTCGGAAGATCCCGAATATGACCCACAGAAGCACGAACGGTGTATCCCTTGCCAAGATACTTCTCGATCGTTTTTGCTTTCGCAGGGCTTTCTACAATTACCAGTTTCATGTACGAAGCGGATTGATACCTTATTACACTAACACATGTCAAATATTCACTTTCAAAAGTACGGTATGAAAAAGAAAATACCCGGCGCGTTTTCCGGGTATTTTGAGGATCACTCATCGATCTTTCGCGCGGTAAATCTCTTACCGTACAAGAGGGGTGCATGTTCTTCGCAACAGCGAAATCCGGGCACCACTTTCCTTCCGCAATCTTCGGCGTGCAGGGTAGAGCTCTTTGCCATTGGCCACACACAACCGGGCTCGATCTGCGTAACCTCCACCCGGATGTTGATCTCAATCACACCTGCCGGCTCCTGCTCGGTCACAGATTCAAGTGTCGGCACTTCAGCCGGTTCCTGACCGACTTCGATCGAGGCCCTCGTTTCTTCCTGAGGGGCGGGCAGAGATGGGGTGATCACCTCCGGCTCAGCTGCGAGCGTCTCAGGTAGCGCCGCAGGTGAGTGCTCAATCGCTTTTTGTTCGACCGCGGGCGATTCATACACAGAATCGTCGTGGCGGTTTGCCGACGTAAGCTTCGTTTGTGTGTGACGAAACCCGACGACTTGTCCTTTTGTTGCGCGGAGTTCTGTAGCGATCTTTTCGTCGGATAGTCCTTTTCTCCACAGAGCGCTCAACTGAGCGATCTTCTCCTCCTTCGTCATGGTGGACCAGGTGGTCCCTTTTTTCTTCGGCATAATTCGCTCCGTTGTTGCAGATGTACGCAACGCAACAGAACGCAACAAACACTACTTTTACGCTGGCGGGACTCTAACAAAAAAGGGGTTTTCTGCAAGAAAACGCACCCGGGGAATCGGGTGCGTAGTGCCGCTACTCTGCGGCGATCAATTTCGATCCAGAGAGCGATCGGTGATGGTTGGGCTCGTAGCCGGTGTACTTGACGGTCTTGATGAACTTGCCACCATGCGCTGCGCAGCGAGCAGTACCTTCGACAACCTTGTCGCCACACACGAGCATGTTCGGCATTGGTTCCGAGCACTTCGGTTGCCAGGTGTCGCCCGTCGGGACGTGATTCCGCTTCAAGAGCGGTGGGAAACACCAATCACGATCAGGGTCCCACGAACCTTTTAGTATCGCGAGCGCGGACTCGCGTCGCGATTCTTCGTCGGTGACGGGTGCGATCTTGTAATCCGGCACCGAACTATTGATCTTGGTGACTTCGTCCTCGGTCAGCACACGATCGACAGCATCCTTGTACTGCTTCGACCGCACCATCTTTTTGGCGCGAGCTTCTGGTCGGGGCGCGCGGGGCTGAGCGCTCCGCGCAGGCCGCTGAGACTTCTCTCCGCCCATTAAACCGAGGCGGACGAGTTTGCCGATCACGGCATTTCTCGATACACCGCCGATCGATTGTGCGATCTCGCGACATGACATTCCTGCGTGGAAGTGACTTTTCAGTAGGTCGACACGAGTCGTGGTCCAGGTGACTTCACCCATCACGGTTCTCCTCTGTGAACTATTCGCACAATACACCCGATGTGCAGGTGAGCAAGAATGCTCTGGTGGTGGATATCTATCGCGCCCGCACCACACCAAGCTCTTCGGTGATCAATCCTTTTATTTCCATTGCGGACAATAGGACATTTGCCTGAGAGACATCAAGTTCGAGTGATTCGAGCAGGTCGTCTCGGGAAAGTGGCGTGGCAATGATCGTGAGCACACGCTTTTCTTCGTCGGAGAGGTCGTCTCGCATGCTTGCGAAATTTTCTCCCTCGCGTTTTTGTAGGCCAAGTGCAATAAGGATGTCGTCGGGAGAGGTGATCGCCGTTGCGCCGAGTCGAAGGAATTGGTGGGTGCCGCGACTTGTTTCGCTAAATATAGAGCCAGGTACGACCAAAAGCTCACGATTGTATTCCACGGCGAGGCGCGCGGTAATGAGGGTGCCGGACCGCTCCTTGGCCTCTATTAATAGAGTGGCGTGCGACATGCCTGCCATGATCCTATTTCGCTGAGGGAATGTGTAATCGGTCCCTTGCTGCTTTGGTTCAAATTCATTGAGGAGTGCGCCGCCACGCTCAAGAATGTCGCGCGCAAGCTGCACATTCGCGCGTGGCGAAATAGTTCCCCAGTCCAAACCAGACCCAGGGACCGCAATGCAGGTGAGTCCAGCGCGAAGCGCCGCCTTGTGAGCCTCGGCATCCACACCGTATGCGAGACCAGACACGATCACGATCGGATAGCCACGAAGCCCCTCTATTAAATGAGTGATCGCAGCTCGACCATAGGGTGAGACTGCGCGTGAGCCAACGACCGCAAGATACTTGTGTTCGTCACTGGGGAGCTCGCCCCGCACATACAGCTTCTTTGGTCGATCCGATATGTGCTGCAAAAGTGCTGGAAATTCGGCAGGGTTGAGCTGTTTGAGGCCAGCGTCCATGGTGCTATCATACCGTAACGTAATCCCACGGCCGCCATGCTCGACATTAAATTCATACGTGAAAATAAGGATATCGTGATCGCAGGGGCTAAAAAGAAGCGAATCGATATTGATATTGAAGCGCTCATCAAGCTCGACGATAAACGTCGCGAATTACAGATGAGCTTTGACACGAAGCGTGCCGAGCAGAATGCGGCTTCTGACAAGATCGCAAAAGCAACGCCAGAGGAACGCCAGAGCCTTATCGCGAGCATGAGTACGGTAAAAGAAGCGCTCAAGAAAGACGAAGAGGCACTCGCCGAGGTGATGAAAGAGTGGCTCGCGCTTATGGTGCGCGTTCCAAACGTGCCCGATATTTCTGTGCCAGAGGGAGAATCCGATGCAGAGAACGCAGAGGTGCGTAAGTGGTCGCCAACAGGAGGTGACGGTGGAGAGCCAGAAGCACTCCCATTTGCGCCACTTTCAGCGGTGGATCTCATGCTCAAGCACGACATGGCCGATTTCGAACGAGGCGCTAAGGTGGCAGGATTTCGTGGATACTTTTTGAAGAATGATGGAGCTCGCTTGGAATGGGCACTCAAGCGTTTGGTAGAAGATCGATTCATGAATAGAGAAGGCTTCACGCCGATGGTCGTACCGTCCATGGTGCGACGAGAGCCATTCGTGGGCACCGGCTATTTGCCGCAAAGCGAAGAAGATCTCTATAAAACTCAAGATGCCGACTATCTCGCAGGTACAGCAGAGGTAGCAACGATGGGTTACTACATGGATGAGATCCTTGATAAGTCTCAGCTTCCGATCAAATTCTTTTCATTCTCGCCGTGTTTCCGTCGAGAAGCGGGAAGTCATGGCAAAGACACCAAGGGTGTATTCCGCGTGCATGAATTTATGAAATACGAACAAGTGGTGCTGTGCGAGGCGTCGCACGAAGAATCGGTTCGCCTCCACGAAGAGATCACGGCAAACGCCGAAGCGATCTTGAAGGAGCTCAAACTTCCGTACCATGTCGTTGTGAACTGCGGGGGCGACCTCGGGTTGGGGCAAGTAAAGAAGTACGATATCGAGGCATGGATGCCAAGCGAGAAAACCTATCGCGAGACCCACTCATCATCATATTTCCACGATTTCCAGACGCGCCGACTCAATATTCGATACCGCGATGAACAAGGGGTACTTCGCTATGTCCATTCGCTCAACAACACAGCGCTCGCATTCCCTCGCGTGATCACACAGATCGTCGAGAACTATCAGCGCGCAGACGGTACAATTTCCGTACCCGAAGTGCTGCGACCCTACATCGGAAAAGACGTCATTGGTGCATAAACTTCGAGGGGGATATGGTTCAAAAAATCGTTGACCTTCGTCCGTCGCTCCAGCATTCTTCGCGCTCGCCACAGCAGCAAGTTTCTCGTGCGCCGAAAGCTCCCACTCCCAAGAAACCAGTACCACTGAAAACGCGTCGTCGACGACTTCGATTTATTGTGGCGGTGATCGGTGTAGTTCTTACGGCGATCCTTCTGTACGGGATCCATTGGTCGTCGTATCAACCAATGATGCGTATCAATGACGTTTCTGTGCGGGGGGCAATGTTGCAAGATCCAAACGAAGTCGTGGCGTTCACAAAAGCAGGGCTCGCAGAGACTAAAACGCATTTCATCGCTCGCGATAATATTTTTGCGTACCCAAAGGAAGAGCTGCGGGCAGGTATCTTGCGCGAGTTTCCGCGACTAAAATCGGTGCGCATTGGACGTGGCGGCTTCTTTGGTACAACGCTTATCGTGAATGTGGACGAGAGAACAGCGTATGCAACATGGTGTAGCGAAGGGGAAGCGCCGACCTGTTTCGTTTTCGACGAGAATGGATTGGTATTTGCACCAAAGGAGCGGTCAGGCAAACCGGAACTTTCGTATGTGTTTTACGGTGGCATTGATCCAAACAGTGCGATCGGAGCTGTGTTCTTGCCGGAAAAGCTGCGAGGCGTGCGCGACCTTATGCAGCGAATGAGAGAGGCTCGATTTAATCCGCTGCGCCTGCATGTACTCGATGAGCAAGATTACACGATCGATCTTGAGAATGGATTCACCATCAAGGCGTCGTTTGGTCAGCCGATAGACACGATCGTGCATAACCTGGAGCTTGTATCAGTTTCGCCAGCACTGCGCGATAAGGAGAAGGAGCTCGAATACATCGATCTGCGATTTGGTAATCGTGTGTACTACAAATTTAAGAATGTGGACAAGCCGCAAGAAGAGGCTGGGGAATAAAAAAGAGCGGTCACAATGTGTGCCGCTCTTACAGTTTGCATTTACCGCTTGAGTCGCTCCGCGACGACTCTTTTGATAATGGAACCAATCAGTCCCGACGTGCTGACTTCCGCAAAGCCGTGGCAGAGTGCTGCCGCGTCTTCGGGTGGAAGTGATTTGAGTCGGGATAGGATCATCACGCCCAGAACTCCGTCCGGAATTTGCTGAGTCTCCCGGAGCATCAACAGCGTATTATCCGAGAGACGCTCGTTGCCGAATAGAACTTTTGGATCAAAAAGGATGCCTTTGAGATCCGTTTCACCCGTGTTTTTAGCCATTTGCCGCACCAATGCTTGAGCTGAGAAGGCAAGTGCCCAAGGCCCACTCACCGCACAGGACGATACTCCCATTCGACGGATTGTCAAAAGTGTGTGGTATTCTGCCGCAATGAATTTTTGGAAGGAACTCCCGCGGCCATTTTTTGTAATGGCGCCGATGGAAGATGTAACAGATGCCGCGTTTCGGCAGATGTTTGCGCGCCATGGTAAACCGCATGTGACCTACACAGAATTCACCTCGGCAGACGGGCTTGTGCTCGCGCCGGAGCCAGGCAAAACGAAGCTCCTCAAAAAACTTCTATTTTCGCAAAACGAACGACCGATCGTGGCGCAGCTTTTTACATCGACTCCGGAGCGCATGGAAGCTGCCGCGCGATTGTCGGCAGAGCTCGGATTTGATGGCATAGATATCAATATGGGATGTCCAGATCGTGCTGTAGAAAAGCAGGGCTCCGGGGCCGCGCTCATCAAGAATCCTGAAGTGGCGATCGAGCTCATGCGAGCTGTTCGGCGTGGAGCACCAGACTTGCCGCTTTCAGTAAAAACACGAATCGGATACAACACCGACGAGCTTGAGCGATGGATCCCACAGCTGCTCGCAGAAAAGCCAGATACGCTCACGGTGCATCTGCGCACTCGAAAAGAAATGTCGGATGTGCCTGCACACTGGGAGCGCATGAAAGATGTAGTGTCGCTTCGCGATACGATCTCACCGGAAACATTGATCGTGGGAAACGGTGATGTGCGTGATATCGCAGATGCGCGTGCAAAGGTAGCAGAAACGGGGTGCGACGGCATTATGCTCGGCCGTGCAATATTTGGAAATCCGTGGCTGTTCTCAGAAAGAGCGGCGTTACCCGAGGAGAGAATCGCTGGGCTTGCAGAGCATCTGCAACTGTTTGACGCGACTCTTGGATCGACCACGCACTACGCAGTTATGAAAAAGCATTTCAAGGCGTACATCAATGGGTGGGATAATGCAAAAGACCTGCGTGCGAAGCTCATGGAAACAAACTCAGTCTCGGAAGCGCTTGCGGTACTTTCTTCGGCACAGTGATACGCATTTGCAAAACCTGTGTCGGCGAGTAAGGTGGGAGGGGAAATTCACCAGTCGACAAGGGGGTCGGAATGGGTAATGACCATAGATCAGACGGATACAAGCCGTACAAGGGAAAGAGGAGGCTGCATATCGACAAAAGGACCCGTCGCATTCCTTTTTGCGTAACGGCAGAGTCTCCACCGGTCACTGACTTGCTTGATCAGCGCTGCAGGAGTGGTGAGACCATTCGCGAGATCGATGATCGTCTCGGGTGGCTCGGTCAGTCACATACGGCGCGACTCATCGCTCGTATGGGGTGACGAACTTTAGAGCCGGCGACAACGCCGGCTTTGTGTTTATGAATTGAACTATTGCAGATTTGCATTGAGGCGCTAGTGTACAGAAAGGACTTCAGCACAACGGAGCGGCTCATGCGTATAAAATCGCCAAGCATCCAGACCTCCCTTCCGGAAACCAATTCATCGGAGATTCAACGGTATGTCGACGCGGCTGCAGCGATCAAATCGCGCAGTAAGTTGGTGAATCGCCGGAGTCTCGCTCGACAACTTGGGTGTCCGATCGAGAAGGTGTACGATTTCCTCCGAAAGTATCCGGAGCAGAACGCTGCACTTGGTGTGACACACGGCAACTTTCAAGGTAGCTTCCAAGCACCAACATGCCGTCAGGAGCAGCGAGCGCATCGGATAGCTGACATGATGCAGCGAGCCAATCAGCTTCGGCGCGAGGCGTTCCTGCGCCCACGTCCGCTGCCAGCGTTCAAGGAGGTTACTACACATAATCTGCGTGCCCACCAAAGGCGCGCGGAACGAGCCCATGAACTGCGAAGTCTTTTGAATAGAACTCGGGAAGAGTTGATTCCCGAATAGGATCGATCGGTCGGCGTACGTTGCCGACCGTTTCCTTTTGTGTGGTCGTACTCGTGTCTGCTTCTGCTTTGCTATACTGCCGCCATGAGAAATGCGGCCAAGCACCAGACTCTGTATCGCCAATACCGCCCATCCGGCTTCGATGAAGTGAGAGGTCAGCAGCAGGTGACAGAGGTGCTTGAAAAAGCGATCAAGAATATGAAGATCGGACACGCGTATTTGTTCTGTGGGACGCGAGGCACTGGTAAAACATCGGTGGCTCGTATACTCGCGCGAGAGCTCGGTGTATCGGAGAAAGATCTCTATGAAATGGATGCCGCCTCAAATCGTGGTATCGACGACATTCGTGAGCTACGAGAAGGCGTGTACGCGATGCCGTTTGAATCACCATACAAGTTCTACATCATCGACGAAGCGCACATGCTTACCAAAGAGGCGTGGAACGCATTCCTTAAAACGCTTGAAGAGCCACCGGCACATGCGATTTTCGTACTCGCGACTACCGAGCGAGAAAAAGTACCAGACACCATCCAGTCTCGTTGTGAGGTCTACCTGTTCAAGCAGCCATCGCGAGAAATGCTTGCCGACACGGTGACCGATATCGCAAAGAAAGAGGGTTACACACTTGATCGAGGTGCGGCTGATCTCGTGGCGCTGCTTGCTGAAGGGTCATTCCGAGACTCGCTCTCTATTCTGCAAAAGGTTCTTGCTGTCTCATCTGGAAAGAAGGTGAGTGCAGCAGATGTGGAAACCGTTTCTGGTGCGCCGCGCAGTGAGCTCATACGCTCGCTTCTGGGATCGATCGCGCACAGGGACGCGGAGGCCGCGATCGCAATGATCAAGAAAGCAGAACAGGAGAACATGGACGCGCGCGTGCTTACGAAGCTCTTGATACACCGACTTCGCGTAACGCTGCTCGCGCGTTACGCTCCAGGGCTTTCAGAGAGTCTTGTTGCAGAGCTCACAGAAGACGACCGAGGATTTGTTGTCGGGCTTTCTAAAATGACAACGATCAATTCAGATACGTTGCGCGGGTTCTTGGAAGCGTATGGAAAAATGGCATACGCCGCGATACCATATTTGCCACTTGAACTTGCCGTTGTTGATGTGTGCGCCGTACCTGCGCCAAAAAGTTGATATCCTTGTGTAATGGACGAAGTTCCCGCGGCACCTCAGCCAGTTGTGGAGATTGAACAACCCAAACTCATTGGGATGCGAAACCTGTTCACGATCCTCGCCTTCTTGCTGCTTCTTGCCGCCGCGATCGGATTCCTTTCCGATATTTTGATGGATGATACGAGTGCGTTTCAAGTAACGCATGCCGGTAGTATTCCTGTCGTTCAAAACGACGAGCAGGCGGTGAATGCTGCATACGCATCGATGATGCCACCGAAGCCGAGTGATGAATCTTTGGTGGTGTACGTCGAGGCGCAAAGCGGTTGCAGCCCTGAGTACACTGGGTCGTGTACAAATGTACGATCTGGTCCTGGTACAGAATTTGACTCGGTATTTAAAATGCGATCCGGCATGGTGCTTCGTGTAGAAAAAACAGTACGTATTCAAAATAGAGATTGGTACAAGATCACGTTCGATGAGTATGTTCGATATCCGGACAGGCTCGGGACGGAGTTGTATGTGGCTTCAGACGCAGTACACAGCTTCGCGCGCGAAGCGCCGCAAGAACTCACTAAGGCAAATAGGAAGGCGACGAACAAACATGTAATTATCGACCTCTCTGAACAAACACTGTATGCATTCGAAGGAGATACGCTCTTTATGGAGCAACACGTTTCGACCGGGCTTGATGACATGCCCACGCCAATAGGAACGTTCCGCATTTTCCGAAAAATGCCAAGCCGCTATATGCAGGGACCGATACCAGGCTCCACAGACGATGTGTACGACCTGCCTGGTGTTCCGTGGACGATGTATTTCACGTCAGGTGGCGCAGCGATTCATGGTGCATATTGGCACGATGAGTTTGGTCAGCAGCACTCGCATGGTTGTATCAATCTTCCACCTGAAAAGGCGCGTCTGCTGTACGACTGGACTCCAGTGAACACGCCCGTCACCGTGAGTGAATAACGGGGCGCGGTAGGCGGGTGCTATGCTACATATGTTCGACACAGAGTGTCGACGGCATGGATATAATCTACAAAAACCGAATCTATCTTGCGGCCGGTGTTGGCCTCTTGATCGTCATGCCGATCCTGTATTTCACTGATGCTCGACGAATAACGTCGAGCATTCCCCTTGTGGAAGGTGCTGCAGAACAAGTTGCCGCTGCGGCAACGGACGGTGTGGAAGCGGTCGTGGAGCCACCACAAACAGCTCTCTATCTTGAGGTTCTCGATGGTTGTGCCGATAACTTTGCTGGCGCTTGTGTGAATGTGCGGCCGCAACCGAGTACTAACTATCCAGCAGTCGCAACGCTGCGCACGGGTGTGGTGCTACGCGTAGAAAAGGTGATACAGAACGAGGGTAGAGATTGGTACAAGGTTACGTTCGACGAATGGGTACGCTATCCAGAACGAGTGGCAAAGGAGTGGTATGTGGCGGGTGATGTAGTGCATCTCTTCGAACACGACGTGCCACAAATACTTGCAACAGGGGAAAAGCCACAGACAAACAAGCGTATTGAGGTCGACCGCACATTGCAGATGCTCTACGCGTATGACGGCGACACACTCTTTATGGAGCAGGCGATCTCAACTGGCAATGACGACACGCCGACACCACGCGGTAATTTTAAGATTTTTCATAAAACTCCAAGTAGATACATGCAGGGGCCTGTGCCGGGAATAACCGCAGACGATGATGTATACGACCTGCCGGGAGTGCCATGGACGATGTATTTCACCAAGCAGGGTGGTGCGATCCATGGTGCGTATTGGCATGATGAATTTGGCCAGCAGCACTCGCATGGTTGTGTGAACTTGCCACCACAAAAAGCGAAAGAGTTGTACGAGTGGGCCGACATGGGCACACCCGTGTGGGTGCACGACTAAAATAAAAAAGAAAACGACCGCCGGAGACCGGCGGTCGTTTGTTTCGAATCATGATCAAGCAGCTGCCTGATAGTTAGGCGCATCCACGACGAGTTTGATGTTGTGTGGATGCGATTCCTGACGGGCTGCCTCTGTGATCTCGCCGATGATCGAGAGCTTGCGAAGTTCGGCGAGGGTATTCGCGCCGAGATATCCCATGCCGCTGCGTAATCCACCCACACATTGCGTGAGTACATCAGCGACATGTCCCTTGTACGGCACCACGCCCTCGATCCCTTCAGGAACGAGCTTGTTGCCGGCACGATCGCCTTGGCTGTATCGCTCGCGCGATGATGCGTTGTCGCGCATAGCACCAAACGAGCCCATACCGCGATAATCCTTTACCTTCATGTTGCCGCGAAGGTACGTCTCACCAGGAGTCTCCTCGGTGCCGGCGAGCACGTTGCCGAGCATCACCGACGAAGCGCCGAGAATGAGTGCGATCACGATATCGCCAGAGTAGCGAATGCCGCCGTCTGCGATCACGGGGATGCCTCGCCGTATGAGTGCGCGTGCGCACTCATATACTGCTGTTGCCTGTGGAACACCAACACCAGCAATAACGCGCGTGGTGCAGATCGATCCGCCGCCTTGTCCGACTCGTACGGCATCGGCTCCGGCTTGTGCGAGCGCAATCGCGCCCTCGGCGCTCGATACGTTGCCCGCAATCACATCGGTGTGCTTGAACAGCTTTTTGAGCTCGCGCACTGTCCAGAGCACGTTGCCGCTGTGACCATGTGCGGTACCGACGTCGAAGAAGTCGACGTTTTTACCCGCACATCGCTCCGCTCGCTCGATTGCCTGCTTGCCGACGCCGATCTCGGCGCCGACGATCAGTTGACCGTTCTTGTCCACGTTGGACATGCCACCGTGGTTTTCGAGGATGCGCTTCAGGTCGGTGTAGATGTACATGCCTTTCAGTTCGCCACCCTGCACGAGCAGGAGCACTTTCTTCTTGTGCTTCTGCATCATCGCAAACGCTTTTTCTTGCGAAATGTTTGGACGAGCAGAAACGAGCTGATCGACGGGAGTCATGATCTTGGAGATCCTCACGCCGTTACCGGTATGAAAATCAAAATCAGATCCAGAAACATGGCCGACGAGTTTCTTGCCCATGGTAACGGGGAACGACTCGAAGTCGTAATTTTTCTCCGCACGCATATTCCGAACGTCGGAGACCGACATATCCGGTGTGATCGTGATCGGTGTTTCGATGCGCGCATTGAGTCGAAACTTTGCGCGGCGTACTTGCCGAGCCTGTTCGTCCATATCGGCCATCCGATAAATGGAGCCGGCACCGCCGTTTTCTGCCATGGCGATTGCCATGCGACCGGCTGTCACGGTGTCCATGGGTGACGAGATGATCGGCATTTTGAGCTTGATGTTGCGCGTGAGCCACGACGAAATATCGCCGCTATCAGGCGCGACTTCGCTGTAACGCGTGCGCAGACGTACGTTGTCGTACGTAAGCCAGCGATCATCTCTGATTCGTTTGTCGAAGAACCGTCGCACTTGCGAGCTGATCGCAATCTTTTCCATCGTATTTGCTCCCTTCAAATGCAGAAAATCGGGCCTTGTGAGCCCGACAACTGCCTCAGAATAGCGTTATAAAAAGGGTGATGCAACCATAAGAAGAAAGGGTCGGCGATTGCTCGCCGACCCTTGTCGCTTTGAAAGATCTTACGCAGCGTGAGCATGCGGGTGCTTGATGAGACCGGAGTAGCGATACATGGTCTTCTTATCACGCCCTCGAGCTTTGATGATGCAGCGATACAGGTACGCAGATTTACGCGGTGTGCGCTTCTGTGTCTCGAGGTCTATGTGAATTAGTCCGAACTTCGAGCGCCATCCGTAGAGCCACTCGAAGTTATCCATCGTCGACCAGTGAAGGTATCCGATGAGCTTCACGCCCTCCTGCATGGCCTTTTCGAGCCAGCCGATCGATTCCCAGAGATACCAGCAGCGCTTGTGGTCTTCGAGTTCGGCAATTGAGTGACCGTGCTCAGTGACCATCACGGGAATCTTGAAGCGCTCCCACACTTCTTTTACGGTGTGATAAATCGCTTCGGGGCACATGCCCCAATGTTCGTGCTTCACCCCGATCATGTCGGATTGAACCGGCTTGTCGGGCGTGCACTTGTCGTGGCCGTCCCATCCGAACCGATTGTTCGCCTCGTTCTCGGTATCCCAATACGAGTGCATGTAGGTCTGGATGCCGATGATGTCGAGCACACCTTCTACCTTCCAGACAATCAGCCAGTTGGTGAAGAACTTGTCTTCCTCGAACTTTTTCTTCGGGTCGTTGGACTCGTTCCAGTTGACGGCCATCGCCACGCCGACGATTGCCTTCGGCATGTGCTTTTTAATGTGTCGGTAGACAAGTCTGTGAGCGGCAAGCAGCTGCGTCGCTGCAAGGTCGTGCGCTTCGTCGGTGCCCATGCCGGGAGGCCATTCTTTCCAGCGATAGGAGAACAACGTGTACACGTTGGGCTCGTTGAGCGTTGTGAAAATTTTCACGCCCTTCAAATAAGGCAGTGCAACCTTCACCATTTTCAGGAATAGCCCCGCCGCGTTCGGCAGCGTCCATCCACCGGCTTCTTCGAACCACATCGCGTGCGTCCAGTGGTAGAGCGTAAGCACGACCTTGAGGCCATTCTCGCGAGCACACTTGATCATCGCGCGATAATTTTCGAGCACCTTCTTGTCGTAGACACCCTTGTGCGGTTCGATCGTCGCCCAGTTGATGCTGAAGCGAACCGTGTTGTGGCCGAGTGACTTAAGTAGCGCGAAGTCCGAGCGGAAACGTGATTCGAACTGGCATGCGTCGCCAGCGATGAATTCGTGGATCCGGTTCTCCGGAACGCCCGTATCGAGTAGAAATTCAGTGCGCCCGCCGGATTCCTCGAAACATCCCCAGTTGCTGTTCTTGCGGCCGCTTCCAGCGACCTGGTGTGATGCGGATGCGGAACCCCACATAAACTTCTTGGGGAATTGATATCGCTTCGACTTCGTGCGCAGGGATTTGCGCGACGGCTCCGAAACCAGACGCCGCATGCGCCTGTTCAGGATCCCTGCAACTTCGCGCTTCGTCGCGAGTGGTCTGCCAGACTTCTTTGCGGTAGAGGTGCGTGCCATTGTGGTCTCCCTCGTTTGTAACCTTCTCAACTGCCATCTGTGTACCGCTCTGTGACGGTTGCGTGCAAGGCAAAAAGAATGCGCCGGCAGATGGCTCTGCCGGCGCTTTTTAACCCTGTGAGGCGACTCGTTCGTGCAGCCAGTACTTACGCTGAAGCGTTTCGTGGCACCGAAGTCCCCATGACCACGCGTGTGGTGCTTCGAGTGCTCGCTTGAACAGCTCGTTGAATGCTTCGAACCAATAGATCTCGACGTCGTCTTTGCGCGCCCAAGCCATCATTTCTCGGAAGTACCGTTCTGCATTCTCGAGCGATGCTACCGCATCACCAATGCCGCCATCGTGCGTTGGCCAACCAGTTTCGAGCACGATCACTTGCTTGCCGCGCGCCAGGAGCGTGATGATCATGTACATGCGAGCGAAATCTGCGACGGCGCGGTCGATGTGCACCCCGTACTGAAACGGATAGTACTGAATACCAATCACATCGCAGGTTGCTATAACCGACGGCGCGTTCGCAAGATACGTGGCTTCTTCGCCGGTCGTGATCTTCGTGCCTTTCGGAACACGGGCACGCACATACTCGATGCATTCCACAAGCCCTCGTGCAGTGAGGTCGCCACGCATCAGCACTTCGTGACCAACGATCACAAGCGCCGGCTTGAAGCGATTGGTGCCAGCGATCAGTGCGTCCATGCATGCGCGATTGATCACCGGATCATTACCAATCCAGCATCCGGGTACCACCTTGAGTCCTTGCCGCAGTGCTTCTGCATGGTAGGGCTCAAAGCTGTACGTGCGGATCGCCAGCGCATCCTGCGCTACAAGAGCGAGCGCTCTACGAGCGATGTCCATTGCGACGGGGCTTCCGATGGAGAAGCAAACGCCGCTGATTTTATCGAAGCGCTCAATTCTGCTCATAGCGAAACCTCCGAACAGTTTTTCTCTACCACAACTGTATCGCACTTCAGAAAAAGAAAAGCCGCCTTCCACACGAAAGTGGGAAGGCGGCAAGTCTGGGGAGGAGCTTTATTCTGCCGGCTGAAGAACGCCAGTGGGAACAGCAACTGGTTTTTGAGGCATGAGCAGGGCTTGGATCTCGCGAAGACCGCGATCCTGACCCTCCATTTCCATTATGATCAACCAGTTGTTCGAAAGCGTGAGCACCGCACCGCGGAGCTCGTTGATCGCATACACAGCAGCGGCAGCAGCGCCAACGCTGAAGTGTCCGGTCGCGGCGGCAAGGGGCAGCGCGATCACGAGAAGGAATTGCCACGATTGCTGATTGTAGCTCTTCCAATAAAGCACTCGTTCATTCGGCACATACGCGGTCATGTACTTTGCATACCACGCCTGTAGTCGAACGCGCGCCTCTTCTCGCTTCTTAATTCGCTCACAAAGCTTGAGCTTATCGTCGCGGAGCTCTTCCTTGAGATTGTCGATCTCAGTGCGGAAATCTGTGAGAAGTCTGCTGCTGATATCGAAAATCTGTCCAAGTGGTTTGCCTCGACGAGCGGCAAGACGCCATTCGAAAAAGCTGTACCCAAGAACGAGGATAAGTAACCACCCCGGAACATACTGTGCGAGTGTTGGTGACAATTCGGCACTCGCTCGCCATGTTGGGACAACGAACAGCATGATGATGAAGACCGCTCGGCACACTGACGGAAAAAGATTCAGCAAGATCTTCGCGATCAGAAGCGGCCGATCGGTTATGATCTGGCTAATGCCATCCGGAATCGGTCCAAGCGCACCACGATACCGAGTGATCCATTTGTCTTGAAACAGTCCGGTTGCGGCGCGCGCCCATTCAATTGCGAGAAAGGTTCGCTTTTGCTCGCTGTAGGGTTCGAGCTTGGACAGACAGAAGTACACTGCTGCAGCTGGAACCCCAACCCAGAGGGCCGACTCGATCGTTGTTCCTTTTTGGCACATGTCGCCAACGATTCGAACGAGATGTTGGAGTCCGAACGACGCGCACGCATTCGCGAGCGCGATTGCACCGAGTATCAATACTCCATTTCGGGCGATTGCTCGCGATTCTGGCGAACCGAAGAAGAATGATTGGAACAGGGCAGACCGATACAAGGCTGCCAGGCTCCGGAAAAACGCAGAGCAATCTCGCAGCATCGATCCCTCCTACTGTTTGAGAAGTGGTGAGTCAAAGACCGAAAGTCTTGAGACTTTGACTACTGCTATTGTGGACTGCAATTTCGCGCAGTAAAGAAAAAGTGGGGTATACAGAGGGGACAATGTGTCCTATAGCGTGAGCGATTTTCAGGAATTGCATAGACCTGATATCTTTATGCGGATTGGGTTACGGTAAGAATCCAATTATTGGGGGATCGTCTAATGGTAGGACTTCAGGTTTTGGTCCTGACTATCTTGGTTCGAGTCCAAGTCCCCCAGCAAAATAAGCGAAGCGTAATTTTGATGGGGGAAGAAAAGCGCCTGCGCGCTTTTCGTCTTGGACTCGAAGCCCGGAGCGATGTCGAGCCAGCAGGCGAGACCGCGAGGGCCGGGTAGCGAGCCGAGGAGCACGACGGTGCGACGAGAGCGGAGCGCGAGCCAAGTCCCCCAGCAATGTGCACGAATCGGCATTTTTTGGCGCTTTTGCCATGATGTCGAAAGGAGATTTATATTTAACTTGGGCCACTTTTCCGTCTTCGATGGAGAGGTTCCAAAGTAAACTTTCGACGATACTTCGCTTTTTGTAATCGTCGGCAGCTAGAAACTCATTTTTGGCTTTGTTTGCTTGTAAAAATAGTTGTCGTGTCGGTTCCAAAGTAGACACACTCCCGCGGCTTTGTACTTCGCTGATCTGTCGCGTCAGAGTGATTCGTTCTCGCTGTATATCGGCCGCTTTTTGGTCGTAGAGCGGCTTGTCCACCACTCGAAGGTCAAAAATGAATATTTGTTCCAACTTCGTACCAAACCCCCAGATCGGTACCGAAAAACCCGCTGCAGCGGGTTTTTCGGTCATAACGTCGCTACAAACTAGTTCGTACGAAATGAAGTTCCGTTGGTCGACCAACTGAAGTTGCCCTGTGCGTCGAGCGATTCAACGACGTAGAAATACGTCGTATTGGCTTGGAGGTTGTTCAGGGTCACACTTTGTCCATACGACGCAGCGTTGTTGCTGGTCACGCTTGACGCTGTATTGTAGTTGAATGGCCACTGTGTGCTGTAGTACACCTTACCGGTTGCGAACATATTCGAGTTCCAGGTGATCGTCGCGGAATTAGAGCTCTTTGACGCGACTGTCACGTTTGACAGAGTGGGCTGCGTAACACCGATGCGCGTTATCTTGCCTGCCCCTTCCATTGTGTCGGTCCACGTAGAAGTACCGCCCATTTTTGCATTAATGCTGGCGAGCGTGACAGGTCCCACGCGTCCGACCGGATCAATTCCGTTTGCGCTTTGGTAGTTGGACACCGCTGACTTCGTCAGGAACCCGTAATAACTTGTCACAAGACCTTGCGGATAGATCGTGGGGTCTGTCGCCAAATACGTCTGCAAGGTGCGAACATCAGAATTCGTCATGCCCACGTCGAGCTGTTGCGTGAGTAGCGCGGCGTGCGCAGCAAACGGAATTGCCGCAGAAATCAGGATGACAAGAGCGCTGATAATAGCGATGGCTGCGCGAGAGGATTCGCGGCCCAGCGCGGAAGTGGAATAATTCATATAAGAGTCGTTAGGAGTTAATGTCCCAGGCTGAAGACGAACCAGGTCGAGGACTATTTGAGGAGTGGGCAGCGACCCTGGGCTTATCCGTCTATTGATAAAGCCAGCTGCATCTGAGAGCTAATTGTTACGTCTTGCAAGTCTAGCACTCTCTGATGAAAACTCCTATTTATGAATGAATATTCAAGAAACATAAACCGTTGCCGTGGTCGCCAAAGGCTCATTATGTTTTGATATGATGGTTCCAACTTCGTACCAGACACCCAGCAATACGCACGAAGACTTTTACACTCCGCTCGCTCTTCAGTGTGGCGAGCATTATTACGTAAACGAAAACCCCGAGTAGAATCCCGGGGTTTTGACTATGGTCGATCGAATCAGTACGAGGCCGCGCAGGCAAAGATGACCTTCACATCTTCCCAGTCGTAGGCAAGATCGTTGAACATCGCCTGCTGTTGCTCGGGACTGCCGACCCTGACAACCGGGAGCTTGCCATCCACATCGCTCACGCCTACGCCATGCTTGGCAGCGATCTTGTTGATTCGTGCTCCACTCGGCTGCACGGCCACGAGCGACGAGCCGGTTACGTGCGCAAATGCGAACGCCCACTGCTTCTCACCCGTTTTCCACGTCACCAAATATCTGGCATCGCGTATCTTCGTGAACGTGTGTTCGACCGTCCCGCTGCTCAGGCGATAGGTGTATTTGAACATTCCCTTATCGATCTCGGTGACAGTCGAGAAAGCCATGGGCGCATTTGGTGACGCGCACGCGTACTTGGTCGATGTGAGCCATAATTTGTCGCCGCCATTCGGCGGCTGCAGAGACTCACTCTGGATGCAGCCCGACAGAACAAGTCCCACGAATCCAAGCAAGGCGATGCGGAATTTCAACATTCATACCTCCGTCTATTTCCAACTGGCTAACCATTTGAGCCGGCGGCACTTTATCATCTGCGGTGTGCGTGTGCCACTAGGTGAGCGGTGATTTGGTACGATAGCTCCATGAACAACACATACGTTACATCGATTATCCTTTTCGTCACTGCACTGCTACTTTCTCGCCTTGTCTTTTTTCTCTTCGCTGATCCAGAAGGTCCGAATCTTCTTGTGGTGAGTGGATTGGCAGCGATACTTTTCGGCGGGTCATTACTAGTGAATTACTTTCATTCCAGTATGTGGCTCGTGCGTGGCAAGACTCGACTGATCATCGCGATCGTCGCTCAGTTTTTGATCGCGAGCGTTGCATACCTTGTGTTGTAAGAAAGTCGTATGTGGAAGCGAATTGTCTCCGCACCGTTTCGTTAATTTTTACGATACTCCCACTCCCACACTAATCCATCTTCTGGATCGAGTATCTCTGCGGTCTTTTTAAAACCGGTCTTCTTTAAAACACTGGCAGATGGACCTTCGATCGGCATTGTGCGGGCGATGACTTGGATCGAATCGTCGGTATCTTGTGCGATCTGCACCAAACACGCTGCCATCTGTGTGGCGTATCCATGATTCTCGTATTGTGGGAACGTAAAGTATGCGATCTCCACGCGGCCTTGTTTCGGCGGTGCTTTAAATGCGCACGTGCCAACGACTGTGCCGTCGTTGACGGTTACATACGCATTCCATGGGTTCTGGAAACCCACACGTTTGTAATTGGCAACACATTCTGGCAGCACGTATTCCAGCGAAGGATCTGCAGTAGGCAGAATGCCATCGATCGTCCCATCCTCGTGGATCGGTATTAGTTCTAGGGTCATAAAAAAAGTATACGCCATACGTGGCTGAGCCGTTTGCTATAGTGCGGATATGAAAAACGCGCCAACTGGTTCGGGGATCGCGCTTGGTATTGCGATCGGTGTCGCTCTCGGCACAGCGCTCGGGAATATTGGGATGGGTATTGCACTCGGCGTGGCATTTGGTGTGGTGTTCGATGGGTACAACCGACGAAACAAAGAGTGAAATGATGTACATCGCTATAGATGGACGCGGTGGTTCGGGCAAGACTCATCTTGCGAATCTTTTGGCAACGCGCCTTCGTGGCGAAGTTTTTCAGTTGGATTACTTTGGAAATGATCACGAACCGTTCGTTGGAATTCCGAAACTTATTGAGGCGGTCGACGCTTCACGAGGCGAGGTCACTATTTTCGAGGGTGTGGGAGTGTTCGATGCGCGATTCGACCGATTTCACCCGCTGCGCGTTTTTGTGAACACGCCGCCCGAGCTGCGCAAAAAGCGTGCAGAGGGGCGCGATGTGCCGCGTGCAGACCGCTCGCAAGAGGAGTGGAAAAAGATATATGAGATATGGAAAGAAGCAGAAGCAAGCTATTTCACCGGAGCAGTGATCAGCAGGGCAGATATTGTTGTTGCAGATAGTGGCAGCAGGGAGGCCGATGAGATCATGCGTCGTCTGACATGATATTGACACGTCAATATTTGGATTGTATAAATTTCTTCAGATTCATTGAGGGGGGGGTGCCGATGTCACCGCACGATTTCTCTAAGTTGCTTAAGCAGCGCAATCCGCATGCGCACAGCTTGGGCTACACGGTGCGATGGCTCGCGGATAATCGCACCATGGTACTGATGCGCAAAGATAAGCGGCTGCTCGAAAATCTACAGCAGATGCTCGCGGGCGGTCTGTATCCGCTCGTCGACAAGCGCCTCGGGATGATATTTGGCCTCGGCGAGAGTAGCCACACCATGATGAAATGCGACCTGTTTCGCTATCACAACACCGCCGGGAAAACGGAGGTTGAAGATGTTGGCGCGTGTGAAGCGGCGGATCGCTGGTTGTATGAAGGCATGGGATTTTACTTCTCATCGATAGCGGGTCGCGACGTGATCGTGGCGAGTACGTATACGAACGATGTGTACGATCCGGATGTCTTTCTGACCTTCAGGAAACGAAGTCGTGTATAATCGCGCCTTCTTTGCAAAACACGACCACCGCCAGGTGGTCGTTTTTTATGCGCATCAGTCCTTTATACTTCAGGTATGAAATTTGAAGAGATTATTGCGAAGTATCCTGAAATCGATATCAACGACGACGGTGGACCGGATCAGTATCAGTCTGGTTTACCTATTATTGAGCGTGATCCGGTTGCGGTGATAATTAGACATCCGACCGAAAACTCCTATCTGCTCGCGGATTGGAAGCGTGCTGATTGGAAAGGGTTTCTCACCGGCGGTATTGAGGAAGGAGACACGCTGGAAGAAACAGTACGAAAAGAGATCCACGAGGAGTCTGGGTATAAAAACGTGGCAAGAATCGTTGCCACTGATTTCCAGTCACACGCACTCTTCTTTCACCCCGTAAAGAACGTAAATCGCTTAGCGCACTATCATCTCGTGTTTGCTCAACTCGCTGATTTGGAAAAGGATGCAGTATCAGAAGACGAGAGTAAAATTGCGGACTTTATATGGGTACCGTACGAAAAGGTGGAGCACACGATCACGCGTAAGGGAATTAAACTACTGTGGAATCTTTATACTCAGAACCGCTCCATGGTAGAACAATCGGTATAGTATGAACAACGAACGAGTCTATAAAATGAAGTTTGGTAGTGTGTACCCGTTTTATATTCAGAAAGCTGAGAAGAAGGGTCGGACTAAGAAGGAGGTCGACACCATCATCAAGTGGCTCACTGGATACGACCAAAAGCAATTGAATGCACGTATTAAAAAGGAAACCACATTTGAGTCGTTCTTCGCTGAAGCACCCAAAAAGAATCCCGCAAGACGAAAGATTACGGGCGTGATCTGTGGCGTACGAGTGGAGGAAATACAGGAGCCACTTATGCAAGAGCTTCGGTACCTCGATAAACTAGTAGACGAGTTGGCTAAAGGGAAAGCCATGGAAAAAATACTGCGCACATAACCATGAACAAAGACATTCGCGACTACAACAAAGAAATGCCAGATGCTGATAAAAAGGTGGCGGATTTCTTGATGAAAGAGATCGATGCGAATCTCAAGAAATTCGAGAGTAAGGTATGGCATCGAACGGCAGTATGGTTCTTGGATGGCAATCCAGTTGTTGGGTACAGCTCGAAGAAGCGTGGGGTGTGTCTTATGTTTTGGAGCGGGCAATCATTCGATGAGGAGGGCTTGGAGAATGAGGGTTCATTCAAGGCGGCGCAGATTCATTACACGTCTCCCACGCAGGTGAACGTAAAGGATCTGAAGCGTTGGCTGAAGAAAGCAAAAGAGATCCAGTGGGACTATAAGAACATCGTGAAAAGAAAGGGTAAACTGGTGCGACTATGAGTTTGAAAAACTTTCTTTTTGATCGTGCCGTCATTGCTGGAGTGCTGTTCACGGTGATCGCCGGAGGGATCGTTTTGTATAAGACAGCGCCATCCCAGAGCGAGATACAGAGCCAGTTGCCACCGCCCGCTACGGTGCAGTCGCTTAGTTGGGTATACGAGCCAGCCGACTCACTGACTCCAGATGGTGTCCCGCAGACAAATCTATACGTGCAGGTTGCGTACTCAGACGGTACGACGGACAAGAAACTTGTTGATACGGTCCCTATGAGCTGCAATGATCTTGATTCGTCGGTGCCCGACAGTGCGCTTCTCTCAAAAGAGGCGCAGTGTTACGCAGCGGGCCTCGGGTATCGTTACAAGATCACGAAAGGCGACTCTTCGTATCTTGTTCAGAGAAAAGCGTTTGAAGAAGCGCTGCCGGATCAGGTACCGGTCACACACGACTACCATGTCATCTCAGAAATATCTTTTGATCGCGGCATTTGAATGAGGTATATAAGTGTGCTAACTTCATCATCGGATGTGGGGCAGTAGTATCGCGTGGAACTGCATCTATACTTCGGAAAAATAGGGAGATTTTGAAATGAGGAAGACGCTGGCCGCACTGTGTGCGGCTTCGATGTTGATGGTATCCGGTGCATCTGCGCAGGAGCTTCCTGTGCTCAAGGTCAACTACGCTCCGCCGTCGTCCAGCATCCAGAAGCTGATGGCGCCGATTAAGAAGATGTCGCCGGTGCCGGATCGCTCGGCCTGGATCTGCTACACGCAGGTCGGCACCTGCCACGTACCGTATCTCGGCGCGTGCTCGTGTTGCTTCGGCTACTACGGCTGCTATTACGGCAGCACCTGACGGACAACTGCGAGAACTACCGAAGGCGGGACGTATGTCCCGCCTTTCTTTTTTTGAAAATGTCACTTTGCTATACTTGCGACATGAGGCAAGTCGCAAAGAATCTAAAAGATGGTGCGGCATGCATAGTGATTAGTGGCACACATAAAGGAAGATCGGGGATCGTACGCGACATCAACACGAGCAAGACGGGCCACATCACCATAACGGTCGTTCAAAAAAGTGGAGAACGGTTCAAAACCCTCGCTCGGAACGTAGAGATCAAATAGACATGAAAAACTATTTGATCCTGATGCGCGGGGTAAACGTGGGTGGCAAAGGTACGATCTCTATGACGGCGCTCAAGAAAGAGCTCGAGAAAATGGGATTTACGAATGTTGCCTCGTATATCAATAGCGGCAATATTATTCTGAGTTCACCTGACGGTGCGAGCGCTGTTGAGTCGCGGATCATGACGATGCTGAGTAAAAAATTTCAGCTTGATCAAACCAGCAATAATGTGCTCGCGATCACACCGGCTCAACTCAAGGCAATAATAAAAAACAAACCGAGAGGTTTTGGAGACGACCCAAAAAAATACTACAGCGACGTGATCTTCCTCATGGGTATCACCGTTAGACAAACAATGCCGATATTCAGTCCGAAAGAAGGTGTAGACACCATTTGGCCCGGTAAAGGTGTGGTGTACTCGCAACGACTTGGATCACAGCGCACCAAAAGCAGACTCAATAAGATCATGAGTTCACCGCTCTATAAGTCGATGACCGTCCGTAGCTGGAACACCACCACAAAGCTTGTGGCACTCTTGGAGAAATAGCCATGTCGCTTTCTGTTCAAATCACTCGCAACGGACGGGGTATTGTGGCGGGACGTTCGTTTAAAAGAGACGAAGACCTATTCGAGGTTGTAGGAGCGTTCATTACCGGCGACGAGGATGAGGATATCGATGATCAGGTGCGCGACAACGCATTTCGATTCGACGAAGATCGCTACATAAGCCCGCAGGGATCCATCGGCGATTTTCAGAATCACTCATGTGCACCGAACGCAAAAGTGGAAAAGCGTGACGACCAACTCTTTGTGGTTGCAGTACAGCCAATTCAAAGCGGCGAAGAAATTCTGATCGACTACTCCACGATCATCGCGTCGGACGATAGCTGGGAAATGAAATGCAATTGTGGTGCGCAGGTGTGTCGGGGGATCGTGAGTAGCTTCGATGCTTTGCCAAAAAAACTGCAGAAGGAATACATAAAGAATGGGATCGTGCCAAAATTCATTATCGAGCTGTAGAAGTGCTATTTGCTATAGTGCCTTCATGGCAAGCGTATCGACTGGGACAGTCCACTCACTACCCACTGATCTGAAAGCGGCTATCGTGGCAACACCGAAAGTGCACGCGCTCTGGGAGGTTATTACGCCGCTCGCGCGTAATGAATGGATCTGTTGGGTGATCTCCGGCAAGAAAGCTGAGACACGGGACATTCGGATCAAGAAAGCGATCTCAAAAATGAAAGGTGGTATGCGCAGGCCGTGTTGCTGGATCGGCTGTATTCATCGCGACGATAAAGTAATGAGCGCATCAGTGAAATGGGCGCTCTCAAAAAAGAAAACGACCGCATCCGCTCGATAATCTGTATGGCACTTTCAACCCGACCAAACACGGCAGCGCTGATCGGGTTTCTGCTCGCGATTCCATTCGTTGTCACCAATGCCATCGTAGGAACTCGGTTCGAACCAATCTACTCGATGCTCGGTTCCACAGGTGCGCTCGCTCGTCCGTTTCCTGTGGTCTACATACTGATTGCTCTCGGACTCACTGGCGCTTATGTGGCAGCGATTCCGATGCTTCGAAAGGGAATTGATGGTGAGCGGCACTTTTATCTTCTCAATATAGTGGTCTCCGTTGCGCTTCTGATTGGATTTCTTGTTATAGGTACAATGCTTGGTATCGAGGACTATCGTTGCAATGTGCTCGATATTCCCAACTGCGACTAGCGCAGGTATATACTTGAGCATATGGACATCAATTACATCGCCATTATTGTGGCAACGGTAGTGCAATTTATTATCGGTGCAATTTGGTATATGCCCCTCTTTGGAAGTCTGTGGGGGAAGATGCATGGGTTCGATAAAAATAGTCCTGAGGCACAGGCTGAAATGCAGAAGGGCATGTGGCCGCTCCTTGTGGTGCAATTCATAGGCACACTGGTTACTTCAACCGTGTTTGTGCTGCTCCTCAACGGCATGCCATACGAATGGAATCCGTATGGACTCATCGGATTCATGTGGCTCGGTTTCGTGTTGCCTACACAAGTAAGTGCTGTGCTCTTTGGCGGAACACCACCGCAGTGGGTGGTAAAAAAGATTCTGGTGATGGCATTCGGCTCGCTCGCGTGTCTTGAGGCATTGGCATTCGTGGTGACGATGATGGGTTAAACTGTACCGATATGTCAAAAGGAATGGATCGAAAAAAGGAAAAGAAAAAGGAGAAGAAGGATAAGCAAAAGAAAGACAAGAATCGCCCATACAATAACGGCTAAGACAACCGCCCCGAATAGGGGCGGTTTGTTTTTACACATTTGACGAATCAGACTATTCATTTGATATTCATAGTAACGATAATAATATATTGACAAA
>JACCDV010650052.1_pt1 | contig 37404 bp, 29 predicted proteins | sample 7446131 | NCBI WGS metagenome assembly JACCDV01 (sample SAMN15323448, study PRJNA562643) | freshwater metagenome | isolation source: river surface water | place: USA:Blue River Watershed | collected 2017-08-17
ATTTGGTCGCAATGCCACCGGCGGCGCCATTCGAGTAACAACCAAGCGCCCCAGTTTCACGCCAGAGGCACGCGCAACCCTATCTTATGGTCGTTTCGATGACGTTCGCGTGACAGCATTTGGCTCAGCGCCAATCTCCAACAAACTGGCAATGAGCGTCGCCTTCTTGCACGGCGATGATCAAGGCTATGTCCGCAACCGGGGAACTGGCAATCGCGTCGCCGATAGCAACTCGCTGTCCGTGCGGGGCAAGCTGTTGTTCCAGCCAAGCGAGACTGTCGAATTTCTGCTTTCCGGCAGCCATTCCGAACGCAGCAGCAACCCTGCCTTTACATTGGGCGTTCTCAACGGCAACAACGCATCATTGCGGCTGCCAGGCTCTATTCAACCAGCAGGGCCGCGCGAAGTCTCCCTAACCTTTGATCCATTCATCACAGTCGATAGCGATCAGATCAGTCTGACAGCAAAGGCCGATTTGGGTTTTGCCGAACTATCCTCGATCACCAGCTATGCAAAAATCAAAACCGACCTTGCCACAGACGTTGACAGGACCAATCTGGCTCAAGTCCGAGCGCAAATTCCAGGTAGCGAAAAGACTTGGAGCCAAGAGTTCAATCTGGTGTCGCAGGGTGACGGAAACGTAAAATGGTTTTTGGGCGGTTTTTATTATAATGACGATTCCTCCAACGCGACCATCATCAACAATGGTACGACATTCAACTTCATCCGCCTGAAAACCGAAGCCTTTGCGCCTTTTGGTGAAATCCATTTGGAACTGGGCGACCTCACACTTATCGCAGGCGCTCGATATAACATCGAGAAGAAGGACTATAGCATCGTCCGTGGCCCCACATCCGTGTTGCGGGACCGCACCTTCAAGACATTCACGCCGCGTATCGGCTTGCGTTACAGCCTGACCCCAGCTTCGAGCATTTACGCAACCTATAGCAAGGGCTTCAAAAGCGGAGGCTTTGACGGAATTCTTGCTGCAGGGGCCCTCGCGGTCAATCCTGTCTTCCCTGAAAAGGTCGATGCGTTTGAAATGGGTTTCAAATATGGCCGGGGCCGCACCAGCCTCTCTGCATCAGCTTTTTACTACGACTATTCGAACATTCAGTTTCAGGCATTTAATCCCAATGCTGGCGGGCTGACGCAGGTGTTCAATGCTGCTGCTGCTGAAATCTATGGCGGTGAGATAGAGGGTTCGGTCGATCTGTCCGATGGCTTTTCGATCAGGGGATCACTCGCCTACACTCACAGTCGGTACAAGGATTTCCCTGGCGCGACGATCTTCTGTCCTCGCGGTGCTCCAAGCTATGGCAATGCGACAATTGCTATTGGCGCAAACAACCCTTGCACCGGCGCACCCAACAGGGACGGTGCAACCGGCAACAACCTCATCCGTACACCAGAGTTTACGGCATCGCTTGGCCCAAGCTATAGGAAAGAACTAGCTAATGGCGGAATATTGGAATTGTCTGGCAACGCGTTTTATTCGGGCAAATTTTTCTGGGACCCTGCAAACAGGCTCAAGGAAAACAGCTATGTCCTACTGAACTCTGAATTGGGCTATACTTTCCCGGGCGACAGATTGAAGCTTGCATTGTGGGGCCGCAATCTGACCAACAAACTCTATTCCATTTACGTCACAGAAGCAGCGGCGGGCGATTCTGTTGCCTATGCGCGTCCGCGCACTTACGGTGTTCGGGCCGAACTGCGCTTCTAGGAATTGGATGAAATGACGAAAAGTCTGCCACTGGCGCCCGCGCGTCTTCGTTCGGCCGAGTGGCAGACCATCGTCATTCTGTTGCTGATCTACACCCTGGCTTATCTGGACCGGCAGATACTGACATTGCTGGTCGATCCGATCCGGGCGCATCTGGGCGTCAGCGATGTGGAGATGGGATTCCTTCAAGGCCTTGGGTTCACCCTATTCTATGCCCTCTGCGGACCCTTTGTCGGATGGATGGTCGATCGGCACAACCGGCGATTAATTATCTTCACTGGGGTTGTGGTCTGGACTTTGAGCACAATGGCCTGTGGCTTTGCCAACAGCTATACAGAGCTGCTTCTGGCGCGGTTTGGCGTTGGCGCTGGCGAGGCGGCTCTGCTTCCGGCGGCTTACTCCATCATCAGTGACATGGTCGATAAATCCCGCCTTGGCCGGGCCATGGGCGTGTTTTCGCTCGGCAGCATTGCCGGCGGCTCCCTCTCATATGTCGTCGGGGGGGCATTGATCGGTTATCTTGGCCAATATGCCGGAACGGACATCCCACTCATCGGAGCGATGCGTGACTGGCAACTTGTGTTTGTCGTCATAGGCGCCTTGGGAATTCCGTTATCCTTTTTGGCCTTTGCCTTTCCTGATCCGGGCCGCAGAACTGGAGCCGGGGCCGATTTATCAGCTTCAGCAAGCACCCAGTCACATTTTTCCAAGCACTGGCGCTTTTATGCCTGCCATTTTTCGGCATTCTCGCTTTTCTGCTTTCTAGGCGCCGCAACGACAGCATGGTCCGCGACATATTTTATGCGGGAATTCGACATTTCGGTAGGCACTGTCAGCGCCTTGCTCGGGATCAAAACGCTTACCACTGGCGCATTGGGCATGGTGGGGGCTGGCTTGCTGGCCGACTGGCTGACCCGGCGCGGGTACCAAGACGCACATTTGCGTATGTACATCTACATCATGCCCATTTTTGCTGCCGCAGGCATGATTGCCTTCCTATCGTCTAATTTGTGGATTGCTTTTGTCGGGCTTGCCCTAACGGGTGTCATCGCACCATTTATAGCGGTTGCTGCGGCCGCCTTGCAACTGGCCACCATTCCCGAACGTCGAGGGATTGCGTCGGCAACCTTCCTGCTAGTTTATAATCTTGTTGGATTTGGGCTTGGCCCGGCAATTGTTGCGCTCGTGTCACGATTGGCGTTTGGCGACGACGGCAATTTGGGGACAGGGCTTGCGATTGCATTCATGGCAGTTCCGCCGATTATCATGCTGCTTATGGCACTGGGACTACGCCCGATGCGGGCAGCCGTTGCGGATGTGGCAAGTAGCGCACCGGAACTGATTAGGGATACGGGATCATCCCGTTAGGCTGCGTGCATGGGATGCAAGCATACGTTTTAGATATCCGTCAAGTTGTTGCCATTCCTGTTCGTCAAGCGCATTGAATGACTCTACCCGTGATAGAGCCCGAGCAGAATTGGCGAGTTCAACGCCTTTCGTGGTCAAGATGACAACGCTAGCCCGGCGATCAACATTGTCTGTTTCGCGTCGCACCAACTGCGCAGCGACCAATCTATCTATACGCTTCGAGATACCGCCCGGCGTTACACGCAGAATCGTCGCAATATCTTTTGCTCGCAATTGGCGCTTCCCGGCACGTTGCAACAGAAACAATATGTCAAAATCACCGGCATGCATGCCGTGCGAGGCAGATAGCTCAACTTGCGCCCGACGGAGTTGACTGACCAGCCGAATCATTCGGCTGTAAGTGACGATCATTTGGGCTTGTTGAGGGCGTTCTAGCGCTGGATCGCCGCTGACATAATCCAGCAAGCCATGCAGCTCATCCGGTTCGCCATGAAAAATCTGGTCCGCGGAATCGTCCATTAAAGCCTCTCATTTGCTTATGTTTCGTTATTGCGAATGCGCCTTAGCCAAATTCGCGCCAACACGATATAATTTCCTTGGAATGTATTTTTTCATCTATATGATATAGCGGATCGACATGAGAGCGATAAGGAGTTGATCGGCAGAATTGGAGCATAGCACCGCTACCGGTCGAGGGGATATCTGGGAGGATGCCATGAGAAAGTCTGAGATATTGGGATATTGTTCGTTGGCTGCATGTGCCGCCGCCTTGCTTCCGCAAGCAGGCTTTGCACAAACAACGTCAACCCCGCCCGCTGACGCCGATGAAGGTGTTGGCGAAATAATTGTAACGGCACGCAAGACCGCGGAAAATCTTCAAACCACGCCGGTTGCTGTTACCGCGCTGTCCAGCGAAATGCTCGAACGCTCTCAAATAAATGACGTAGCGCAAGTGCAACAAATGGTGCCCAATATCAGCTTTGGCCAAGCGACGGCCCAGCCCGGCTCGGCAACGATCGGCCTGCGTGGCCAATCTGGTACCGATGGCCTTCTCACCATCGACAATGCGGTTGGGCTTTATCTTGATGGTGTTTACATTGCCCGTTCAGCGGGAGCGTTGTTAAACCTTGTCGACGTCGAGCGGGTGGAAGTGCTGCGAGGACCGCAAGGTACACTATTCGGACGCAACACGACTGGCGGTTCGCTAAACCTTGTTTCCAAGCAGCCGACCGGCGAGTTTGAAGGCTCACTCCGCGTTAGATATGGCAATTATGATGCAAAAGAGTTGGTTACGGTCGTTAATCTTCCGATAGCCAATGATGTGCTGGCAGCACGATTTGTTTATCAGCACAGCGATCGTGACGGCTTTGCCGTCAACTCAACGGACGGAAAAGATGTCGGCAGCGACAATGTTGATTTCTTGCGGGGAACTCTTCGCTTTGCTCCAGAGGCGGTTCCCGTCACGATAACTGTCGCGGGTGACTATACGGACCGCAAAACAAGCGGCCAGATTGTTGACATATATGGAGCACGGACGACAAGCCCAACTGGAGCGGCGTTTGGCGCATTCTTAATCCCGGCCAGATGTGCGGCAACAGCGTCTCCCGCATGCTTCGTCAACAATGGCAGCACAATTCAAAGCTATGTCGGGGGAAATCCGTTCCAAGTTTCACTAACGCCCGGTCTTTACGGCACTGCAAAAACTTGGGGCGCCAGCATAACCGCCGAAGCAGATATCAGTGAGAATGTTCAGTTCAAATCCATCACTGCATGGCGGGATCTCGAAACCCATTCCCTTAGCGACAATGACGGCACGCCATATGTGTTATCTGGTGGCATTCCAGGCATCACAGTCAACCTGCCCGGACGGGCAATCAGTCAGGGAAATCATATCTGGCAAAATCAGTTTAGCCAGGAATTGCAGCTTTCCGGAAAAGCGATCGACAATAAGTTGAACTGGATTGTAGGCGCCTTCTTTTTCAAGGAAGAAGGAGAAGACCTCTCGCTTTCAAGCAGCAATGCACCGGGCGCTACGGCTGCGGCTTCTGTCACAGGCATCAATCGCGGCGAAGTAGAGAATAGCAGCCGTGCCGCATTTGGCCAGATGACCTATGAACTGGTCGATGGTTTCCGCATAACCGCAGGTGCACGTTACACAAAAGACAAACGTTCTTTGATCAGCCGCAATGGCCGAGTTGCGACCCTTGGCACTGGCGCATTCAGTTGCACCGTTACGGCATCGCTTTTGGCCGACGCGGCCAATTGCCTCTCGACAAAGCAAGAAGCGACATATGACTATTGGTCATATACCTTCGGTCCTGATTGGCAGATCAACGAGGATCTTTTCCTTTATGCAAAGATCAGCCGTGCTTATCGTGCGGGTGGTTGGAACCTGCGCACCTTGTTCCCTGGATCACGCAACGATTTTGATCCGGAGAAGGTCACCGATTATGAAGTCGGGGCAAAGGTCGACCTGCTCGACCGGAAGCTTCGCGTCAACGTGGCTGCGTTCAGCACCGACTATCAAAACATCCAAAGATCCATTCAGGCGCTTGTCGGAACACCTCCTGCTCTTAGCAACGTCACACAAAATGCGGCAAAGGCTAAGATCAAGGGCTTAGAAGTTGAGTTGGTTGCTGCGCCAACATCAAATTTGCGCATGAATGCTTCATTCGGCTACACTGACGCCAAGCATAAGGCCTTTTTCGACCAATCAACACCGCCGAACGATCTCAGCGCAACGCCATTTACGCTTACGCCGAAAAGCACCTTCTCAGCGGGAGTTGATTACACCGTCCCGATTGGTGGAGAGAATGAGATCATTCTACACGGCGATGTTTATCATAAAGGCGCCCAGTATGGCGTTGCGCCTCCTCCATTCACAGGACTGACAGAAACAGCGCGGATGAAGCCTTACGACCTTGTCAACGCAACCATAACGTTACGCTTGGCCAAAATGGGCGTCGATGTGCAGGCTTATGTCCGAAATCTCTTCGACAAGCGCTATTTGATGCGAAATCTTAACCAGGAGCATAGCCTTGGCTTCACCTCCGGAACCCCAGGCGATCCCCAGACCTATGGCATTGCCTTAAACTATAAATTCTAAGTTGAGCGAAAAATGGGACCGGCTCGCCAAATGGCAAGCCGGTCCCATTGTTTTTTGCAATAGAGAGCTAGAGCACCATTTTTGAGTTCATCCAGCGGTGAACAATGCAACGGCCCGATCAGTTCTTAATGTTTTGCTCCGCGGCGACAGGCAGCACCTATCTTCGACAAGGCGGGAGAAATCCCATAAAAAATCTCCAAATCAAACCTTGCCGAGCACCTCACATCAATGCAAGACAATCAGATAGACTATTAGGAGGATTAACGTGCCGGATCGCTATGGATCTTTCGAGGGTTTGAAGGTCACACTTCACGAATCTGTTCTTACTGTGATGCTCGACAATCCGCCGCTGAACGCGATGACCATGGCTGCTCACAAGGAGCTTGGCGAAGTCTGGGGCGTAGCCAGCGCTGATCCCAATGTTCGGGTGATCGTGCTAACAGGCGGCGGCGACCGGGCATTTTGCGCGGGTGGAGACCTCGGCCGCATGATTGAAAATTGGCCGGATCATGGACGCTGGCAAATCGGGATGGCCGAAGCGAGAGCAATAATCGTCGGCATGCTTGAATGCAGCAAGCCCGTTATTTCCCGGATCAACGGGCATGCAATGGGCTTAGGGGCTAGCATTGCCTTGGCCGGCGACATCACCATCATTGTTGATGATGCCAAACTTGGCGATTCACACGTGAATGTCGGGCTGGCCACAGGCGATGGAGGCGCGATCCTCTGGCCGAACCTGATCGGCCTAGTCGAGGCCCGGCGCCACCTTCTTTCAGGAAAGCCCCTTTCAGGCTTGGATGCCAAAGCCAAAGGGTTGGTAACAGAAGCGGTCTCGAGAGAGGCGCTGGATGCAACCGTGCAACAATGGGTCGACCTGTTCCTTTCCCAGTCACCTGAGGCTTTACAGACAACCAAACAGGCCCTGAATCTGGACATATTGGACAAGGCCAAACGCTATATGGATGAAATGCTGAGGCTGGAAACCATCTCCTGGGTATCTCCCAATCATCCGGAAGCGGTGCGTGCAATTCTTGAAAAGCGCGCGCCTAATTTCACATCTGAATAATCAGTTGGATTATAACAATGACAGACGAAATCGATATTGACGTCCTTGCTGAAAGCTTCAGCGAATTTCTGGGTGCGGAATGGCCACGCGAAAAGGCAGTCGCTTTCGCGCGCGGTTCAGAAGTTTATGCTGCCGATCTATGGTCGCAGATAAGTGCACTGGGATGGCCGGCGTTGACAGTGCCAGAAACATTTGGCGGACTGGGCTTGCAAACCCCGGCAATAGCGGCGTTGCATGAATCATTGGGCGCGTCAGCCGCTCCCCTTCCCCTTCTGGGCACCACACTTGCTGTCGCCCTTGTCGAAAGTGCGGGCAATGACGTGCAAAAGGACGCGCTGCTGACCGGGCTGGCAGACGGTTCCGTTCGTGCTGCCATCGGCGGCCTGCAGGGCAAGCCCCTGATCGCGGACACAATGACAGTGGATGGTGTCGTCGCGGACGTTTTGGATGCCCCTTCAGCAACCCTTTTATTGCTGCGCGCCGAGCATGCGGGCAAGCCCGTTTGGATTGCGCTTCCTGCAAATACCGATGGCGTAACCATAGTACCCACTTCTCTAGCCGACAGGTCACGTTCAAGCGGCACTGTGAAGATCGAAGATGTGAAGCTGGACGCCTCGCAAATTCTGTCGCCAGTTGATGGAAATGCCCTTGATGACGAATTGCTAAGGCTTGCTGCAATCGCCATTGCAGCGGATGCACTGGGCGGGGGCAATGCCGTGCTGAACGCTACAATAGAATACATGAAAGTACGCGAGCAATTTGATCGCGTTATCGGTTCTTTTCAAGCGCTCAAGCACAGGGTCGCAGATCATAAGGCGGCACTGGAAGCAGCGCGCGGCCTGCTCGAGCAAGCCACAAGCCCCACCGCAGGTTTGAACAAACCTTTGCTGGCGGCACTTACCGCCAAGCAGCATATCACCCGCGTTGTTGCGGAAATCGCACGCGATTGCATCCAATTGCACGGCGGCGTGGGCTTCACGTCGGAATATGTGCCCCACATCTACCTCAAACGGGCCAAATTGAATGAGGCACTTTTTGGGACGAGATCGGTGTTACTCGATCGCATCGCAGACATTCTGGAGACCGCATGATGAGCCGGACTTATGACATCTTGGGCAAAGTAGGTGACGAACAGGCCTTTCGTCAGGAAATGCGCGACTGGCTCGCCGAAAAAATGCCGAAGGACTGGCGCGCCAAATGGCAGAATGTGCGCGACGGCGCACTAAAGGCTGAAGTGGTTAAATGGCTCGAAATCCGTCGTGAGGTGGGCCTGGGCACGCCTCATTGGCCAAAAGAATGGGGCGGCCCAGGCTTGCCCTTTGCTTACCAGATCATGGTCTATGAAGAATTTTCGCGCGCCGATGCACCAGAACTCGAAATGTTTGGCATTTCGCTGTTCCACACGCCTGCAACCTTGTTTGAACATGGCACGCAGGAACAAAAGGACAAATATCTCGCCGGAATCATCAATGGCACCGACATCTGGTGCCAAGGGTTTTCAGAACCGGGGGCAGGATCTGACCTTGCAAGCTTGCGAACAAACGCTCGCCTGGAAGGCGATCATTATGTCATCAACGGTCAGAAAATCTGGTCCTCGGGGGCGGCCCATGCCGATTACTGTCTGTTGCTGGCACGCACCGACGCGAACGGAAAGCGCAAGCATGATGGGATTTCCTACTTCATCATGGACATGAAATCGCCCGGTGTGGAGGCACGGCCTATCCACCAGATCACCGGCGAGGCGCATTTCGCCGAAATTTTCATGGACGATGTCAAGATACCCGTGTCCAATCTTATCGGCGCTGAAGGCAATGGCTGGAACATCGCTCAGTCGACGCTTTCCACAGAACGCGGCCTGCTGATCTTTGGCGAAGTGGAACGTCTCGCACGCGCCTTCGAACTGGACGGGCAGGATGCGCGCAACACCTGGATGAAGGACGTGCAATTCCGTCGCGAATATGCGGCGCTTTATGGCGAGCTGCAATCGGTTCGGCTGATGATCAAAAAGTTATTGATGGAATTGGAAGCCAATCCCGACAAAGCGTCACCTACTCTGCCGACATATATCAAACTAACCTGGGGACCATTTCTTCAGCGTTACACGGAGTTTCTGCTTCGCGCAGAGGGTATGGAAGCGCAAAAATGGCAGCCCGCTATTCCAGGCACCAGCCATAGCAGCCGCTTACGGATGAACGACTTCCTGAACAGCTATGGTTGGACCATTGCCGGCGGATCCAATGAAATTATGCGCAACATTATATCGGAGAGAATATTGGGCCTCCCCCGAGGCTGACGCACCAAAAAGTTTCGGCGGCGCAAGACCGGAACGATAGAGGAGGAGAGAGTGATGCAACCTTTGGACGCTAGCGCCGACGAGCGCGGGAACTTCTACAAACTCGTCATCCCCTTAATGATTGCCGAACTGGTCGCCGCGCTTGAACTCACGATGATCTATGCCGCAATGCGAACGCTCGTGGCGGATTTTGGTGGGACAGCTCAAGCTGGGTGGCTCGTAACCTCTTTCATGCTATCTGCCGCCGCCGGTGCTGCGCTTTTCGGGCGGTTGGGTGACTTGCTTGGCAGACGCACCATATTGCTATGGGTGCTGGCTCTTTCCACCTTGGGTTCAGCTATAAGCAGCATAACAAAAGAGCTCGAATGGCTCATCCTCGGGCGTACCTTGCAAGGTTTTGCCGGTGCAATTGTTCCCTTATGTTTCGGGATGATACGCGAGCGGGTCCACATCAGCCGAGTTTCGCTTGGCATTGGCCTCATTTCGTCGACTGTTACCATCGCTTCGGGATCAGGCCTGGTCATTGGAGGAATCATTATCGCCTATGCCGACTGGACAATGATCTTCAAGGTTTCGACAGGCTTGGGCTTGATAGCGTTCCTGACCGTCCTGCTCTTTGTTGCCAAAGACAAGTTTTCCGAAAAGGCTGGTGTTCTCGAAGACATTCTCGGTGGCCTGCTATTCATTCCCGCTGTGGTTAGCCTGCTCTTGGGCATCTCCCACATATCTAAATACGGACTATTCGAGACAGCATCAGTCGGTTGGATATTGGCAGCAGCAGTCTTCATGGCGGCATGGATCTGGCGCGAATTAAGCGTCAAGAACCCCCTCCTCGATGTGCGTCTTTTGGCCAAACCGGAAATCGCCTGGCCCAACATCGTAATGATTTTCATCGCTTTGGGCGTTTACCAAGGCGGACATTTGATGGCATTATTTGGTCAACAGCCTTTGGCTACGGGCATCGGACTCGGCCTATCAGCCACAATGGCAGGTTTTCTGTTACTACCTGCCAATATCCTCGCGGGAATGACCACGCCCTTTGTAGGCGCCGCCGTCAACCGCTACGGGCCGCGTAACCTTGCGAGGCTTGGCTGTGCAATGATGTGCTCAGCCTTTATTCTGCTCACCTTCTTCAACAGCGATATAACAGTCGTCATTCTGTTGTTGATCCTTCAAGGTGTTGGGCTCGGCATCTTATATGTCATCACTCCAGTCATGATCGTTCATGCAAGCCCTGCTGACCGCGCAAGCGAAGCATCGGGAATGATGGGGGTGATCCGTTCCACAGCTATGGCTATTGGCGCACAGACGGTTGCAACTTTGCTTGCCGTGGGCGGAAGCCACCATGGTGGCGCAAGCGGCCATGTTTTTCCGAATGCAGCCGCATATCAAACGACATTCCTCTATGTTGCAGGAATGGCTTTTATCGCCCTTTTGCTCTGTCAGATGCTGCCCAAGAAATTGGCGGAAAATGATAGCCAATAGGATTGTGTAAGATATGTTTTGAGGTTTGCTAATGGCCAACAATGCCAGATCAGATCAACCATGTTGAAACGCGTTTTCGAGCCCCTTCGCGTCGGTTCAATTGAATTACCCAATCGCGTCGTACGGACGGCCCATGGCGGGCTGGAGATGTCCCAGCGGATGAGCGACGATTATATTGCCTATCACGCGCGTCGTGCCAAAGGGGGCTGCGGGCTTACCATACTTGGGGCAGCCAGCGTTCATCCGTCCAGCCAGCTCTTTCCTTTCAGTCTGTTTCACGATGATATCGTCGACGACTATGCCAGATTGATGACAGCCTGCCGACCCTGGCCGATGAAGGTCTTCGCCCAGTTGTGGCATGGCGGCAACCTTTATCCAGCAGCTGACGGCGGGCCCGGCTGGGCTGTCTCGGACATTCCAGGCATGATGGGTATGACGGGCCTGCGCATGTCCGACGAGATGATCCGTGAGCTTATAGCGGCCTACTCCAAGTGTGCCGTTGATGCCCGCGAGGGCGGCCTTCACGGTGTAGAAGTCCACGCAGCGCATGGCTATTTGCCGCAGCAATTTCTCTCATCTGCATACAATGATCGAAACGATCAATGGGGCGGGTCTTTTGAGAACCGCAGCCGTTTCCTGTTGGAGATCCTTCGCGCGATCCGGGCCGCAGTCGGCAATGACTTGGCGATCAGTGTCAGGCTGGCGGCCAGTGAAATGCCGGGCGGGATCAGTGTCGAAGAAAATCAGCAAGTCTTATCAATATTGCAGGCCGAAAATCTGATCGACATGGTCAATGTGTCGCTCGGCGACTATTATAAAATGGATTCCATGGTCGGTGCCATGCAAAACCCGACCGGCTATGAAATTCACTCCTCCGGGAAAATCGCTGCGATCGCTACCGTACCCAGACTTTTGGCCGGTCGATACCGGACGCTGGACGATGCGGAGCAACTTTTGCGCGATGGCACCGCAGATCTTGTCTCTATGGTCAGGGCCCAAATTGCCGATCCCGATCTCGTCAACAAGACGCGCAATGGCCTAGCTTTGACGGTTCGACCTTGCATTGGGTGCAACCAGCAAGGACGCGGGGGACGGTTCGGCTGTGCGGTCAATCCCGCAGCAGGCATCGAGTCCACCTATGATGAAGACGATATCAATGCCGCAACCGTAACACGTAAGGTTATCGTTGTTGGCGGAGGACCCGGCGGTATGGAAGCAGCCCGGGTTGCCGCATTAAGGGGGCATGATGTCGTCCTCTTCGAAGCTGCACCGGAACTAGGGGGAATGCTGAATGTCGCCCGTCGTGCGCCGTATAGCGCAAGCTTCGGCGACATTTCCCTATGGCTGGAGCAGGAGATATTCCGCCTTGGGGTCGACGTCAGGTTGAACACCTATGTTGATGCGGCAGACGTTCTGGCTGAGGGTGCCGATCATGTCATCATCGCGACCGGATCGCAGCCACGGATGGACGGGCAACAACACAGCATTCCAACCCATCAGGTGGGCGGAGTAGAGCAGCCGCACGTCATATCCTCGATAGACCTGCTGCGCGAGGATCGCGACCTCGGTCAGTCCGCGCTCGTTCTGGATACCGTCGGGGATTATGAGGGTTTAGCGGCAACCGAATTTCTCCTCGAACGCGGTTTGAAGGTTACCTATGTGACAGGAAATGCATCTCTTGCCGAGAAAAGCGAACGGCGCCTTCCAGCCTGGGAACGATTTCTTCAATATGGCAATTTCGAATTGTTGGTGTGGCACCATCTCGTCGACATCGAAGCTCGTCGCGCCAGCGTCAGACCCTTTCCAGGCGCAGATGAACAGCTTCGCTTCATTCCGGCAGACACGGTCGTGCTGATCACTCCCAATCAACCGCAGCGTGACATCTTTGACGCACTGCAAACCCAACAACCGGGGCTCACCATCATTGGTGATGCAAAACAACCCCGTGATCTGTTACAAGCCATTTGGGAAGGACATCGGGTGGCCCGTTCCATCAACTGACGGCTTTAGCAGGCCGCAAGTCCCATCCCGATGAACTTGCTTTCCATCTCAACTTGAGTTTATCAACAGCGCAAGATCGCCGACGTCGTGCCATTTGAAACGACTGCCTGCACACCAAGCCCAAGTCATGAGATCGAGAAGCGCAATTCCTTCCGCCCCAAAACCAAAGCCAGCACATAGGAATGGCATGCCCATCCGGGCAAAGGGCAGCGCGCCTAACCGCCCTGGTCGCCCCTCGCGTATGGAACAATCGCGGAGGGAGGGTCTGGTGCTCGACATTGCCCTTCAAGAGTTTTTGGCCGAAGGGCTGGGCGGTGCCAATATTGAGAGCATCGCCCGCAAGGCCGGGGTCGGCAAATCCACGATCTATCGCAAATATGTCAGCAAACAGGGTTTACTGCTTGCGGTGGCGCAGCGGCGCATGGCTGAACTGGAAAGGGGTTGGGCGGAGATCCCTCTCGACATTGATGACCCCGAAGGCACGCTTTATCAGATCGCATTGATGAGTTACCGTGAATGGTCCGGAAAATCCTTGCCGATTTACCGTATCGTATTTGCTGAAGCTGATAGGCTCCCCGAACTTGCGCAAGCGGTCGATGACATGGGAAAGCACAGCGCAATTCGTCCCGTGCTCGATTATTTCCAACAGCTCCAGGATCGAAACATCATCGCGGTGCGGAATGTCGCCGAAGCGACATCTCTATTCCTTGTCGTGGCTGCCGGTGCGCTGCGCACATTCCTGATTTCGGTCGAGCTGGATGAAGAAGGTCGAAGCCAGATGGCTCGCGATGCCGTTCAATTCTTCCTGTATGGTTATGCCAATCCGAAGCTGAGCCGACGATCAACCGACGTGCAAGCCGCTTCAGACAAGAATGGCTAGCGGGTTTAACAACAAGTCTCGGAGCATCTTGCAAAAGCGCTTGGCTTGATCTGGAGTCATTGTCTGGTCCATAACCGCCAGACATATCCGCCATTCTTGCCCGTCGGTCACAACAGATAGGCTGGCAATATTGCCTGGATCGATATTGATTGCCTCATCGAGCCAATCCTCGTCATGATATTCGATTACGAATGCCGGCGCGCCGCCGCTGTCACCATCATTATCGCCAAGCTTCGAGGCAATGAGCAAGAGGCTGCGATCCGCGGCATTCTCCAACATGATTACGGCACCGCCAGACCGCCGAATTGCCGTCGTAAAAGAGACTGTACCAGCTTGCTCCAACGCAATCGCCGTCGCCTTAACGATTACGGCCTCTGCTGGCACCGGCTGGCCACGCAATTCGGCAAGCTCGCCAAGCAACCTTAGCACGGGCTTTGCATCACACCGGAAACGCAATTGGTGCAAGATGCTGGACACAGGTGCGGTGATGGCAGGTTGCGATCCTTGCGTGAGCCGGATCACATCTTCTTCAATGATCCGTCCACCCGGGCCGCTGCCGTTGATGGTCGCCAGATCGACACCCCGCAAGCGCGCTGCACGGCGGGCTCTTGGTTCGATCTGTCCTTTTGGTTCTGATTGCAGGGTCCGCGCCTGAATAGCTTTGGCCATGACGGGCGCTGGAGCCGCCGGAGGCGCAGGATCAATGGCAAGTGTCAGTGCTGCTGCCTGAGGCTCAACAGCCTCCACCAACGGAATGGCCACCTCATCACCAATCACCGCAATCACCGAGTTGACCGGCACATTCGTTCCAGCCGGCACCAATATCTGTTGCACGATGCCGCTAACCGACGCTCCAACCTCCACCGTGGTTTTGGCCGCCTCGACATCGCAAATTGGTTCTCCTGCTTCCACATAGTCACCCACCGCCTTATGCCAGACGATGATCGTGCCATCGGCCATGCCCATGCCATATTGGGGTAGGACCATATCGGTCATCGCTTCATTCCCTCAGGCAAAGGTCTTGGAGATCGCCGCGACAATTCGGTTGCAACTTGGATACAAGGCGCGCTCGACTGCCGTATTGAAAGGGATATGGGTGTTCTCCGTGCACACTTTCATGATCGGTGCCCGCAAATCCCAAAAGCCTTCCTCAGACACAACTGCGGCGATATGATCAGCAGCGCTGCACCTTTCCCATGCAACATCGACCAGCACAAGCCGCCCTGTCTTGGCCACAGAGCCGAGGATAGCCGGCATGTCCAGGGGCGCCAAAGTGCGCGGATCAATAACCTCCACACTGACACCCTGCGCCTCCATCAAAGTGGCGGCTTCCATTGCCATTGGAACCATCGCGCCAATGGCAACGACAGTGCAGTCGCTCCCTTCACGGCAGATCGCTGCCTGGCCAAAGGGAATGGCATAATCCTCATCCGGTATGTCGGACTTCATGCTCCAAAGGCTGGCATCTTCAAAGCTGAGCACCGGATCATCATCGCGGATCGCGGTCTTCAGTAGGCCCTTGGCCTCATAGGGGCTGGAAGGGACCATGATCTTCAAACCCGGCATGTGCATGAACATCGGGTAAGGCCGATCGGAATGCTGCGCGGCACCGCCATTTCCGTAAATCATGTTGGCGCGCAGAACCAACGGAACCTTTGCCTGCCCGCCGTAAAGATAGCGTGACTTTGCGACGATACTGCAGATCTGATCCATCGCGGGATAAAGGAAGGGTGCGATGGTGAAATCGACAACAGGCCGCATGCCCACCATGGCCGCGCCGGCAGCCACCCCGGTGATGCCAGCTTCTGCAATCGGGCAATCCAGTATCCGTTCCAGCCCGAAGGCCTCGATAAAGCCGGAGGTTGTACCGAAAAAGTTGCAGCGGACATCCTCGCCCATCAGAAAAACCGCCGGGTCACGCGACATCTCTTCAAAAAGAGCGTCACGGATTGCTTCAAGGTAGGTTTTTTCAGCCATGCTCCGCAACCCTCATGCAAAAACGTCGGTAAAGGCAGTATGAGGCAAAGGCGCTGGGCTGCGCTGCGCAAAGGCAATCGCATCCTCCACAGAATCGGCTGCGGCTTTTTCGAGCTTCTCCAGCTCATCCCCTGCAAACCCAAACTCATCGACCAACCGACTGCGGAACAAATGCAGCGGGTCGCGTTTGCGCCACTCTGCAATTTCTTCATCGCTGCGATAACCAAAATCGCGGCCCATCCCGACGGAATGTTCTTCATAGCGATACGTCTTGGCCTCAACGAGCGTAGGCCCTTCGCCGCGCCGCGCACGCTGCACGGCCGTCTGCACCGCATCATAGACGGCCAGAACATCCTGTCCGTCAACAATTATACCTGGGATGCCATAGGCAACCGCCTTGGTCGCAATGTCGGTTACAAGCGTCACATGGCTCAGCGGTGTGGTAATTCCATATCCGTTGTTCTCGCAAAGAAAAATGACGGGAAGATGCCAGACTGCAGCCATATTCACGCCTTCGTGAAACGCCCCTTCACTTGTTGCACCATCGCCGAAGAAACAAAGGCTTACACGATCCAGACCCTGCATTTTCGCGCCCAACGCTGCGCCCGCTGCAACCGGAATACCGGACCCTACAATGCTCGTTTCCCCGAGGCTGCCAACGCTAAAATCGGCCAAATGCATCGAGCCGCCCTTACCACCGCACACTCCGGTCGACTTCCCCAGCAGTTCCGCCATCAACCCGCGTACATTGGCGCCCTTGCCTATCGGGTGACCATGCGATCGATGATTGCCGACCATATAATCATCCAGCCGAAGAGCCATGCATGCACCGACAATCTCGGCTTCCTGCCCGTGCGATGTATGAACTGGCCCCATGATTTGACCCTTGCTGTGCAGGTCTTTGGTCGCGTCTTCAAAGGCTCGGATACGGGTCATCCGCGCATACATCTCGGCCAGATCAGCCTTGGGGATATTGGCTTTCATGTTAGCCCCCTCAATAAGTTACAAAATTCAGCGGATGCCCCGGCTCTGGCCAGGATTTGCTCACCAGTTTCCCACCCATGCTGTAAGTAAGGAAAGCGATGCTGCGGTCTGCGCCGCCAAAACAGATGTTGGTCACGGCATAATCGGGGAAAGGCGCAAATTGCATTGCCCCTTCTGGCGAGAATGTGGTGATTCCCCCACGCACCAATGTACCAACACAGATATTGCCGGCCTCGGTCACAGCCATGCTGTCCAGCGCAGCTGCATCGTCCAAACGATTGACGATGCGCCCTGCCGGCAAGCCATAATCATTGGTGGCGAGCACACCCGGTGCGATAATTGGATAGGCCCAAAGCCGCCCGCTCTTCGTGCAGGCAACATAAAGAACCGTCTCATCCGGCGACAGGCCGATGCCGTTGAAGCTCAGCCCGTCGTAAATGACCTCGCGAATGGCGCTACCATCGGGCAGCGCATAATAAACGCCGCTTTTATCATGCCCACGCTCACCCTCTTTGCCCAGATCGGTGAACCAGAATCCGCCCGTCCGATCGAACACAATGTCGTTGGGACCGCGCAATTGATGCTCGCCCACATGGGTGTAAATGCGTTCGAATTTGCCGGTCGCTAGGTCAACACGCTCAATCCGGCCCCCTTCATAATCATCAGGCGGACAGGCTGATATATGCAGCATACCGGATTCACCGCGCGACCACTGAAAGCCCCCATTATTGCAAATATAGACCGCCCCATCCGGCCCCATAGCTGCCCCATTAGGTCCCCCACCCAGATCGGCAATGACCTCCATCTTGCCATTCCACACACGGGTCAACGTGCCACGCAGAATCTCCACCAAAATGACGGAACCATCCGCAAACGCCATCGGCCCTTCGGGGAACAGCAGCCCTTCGGCCAATTGAGTGAAAGGCACCGTCATTGCGAAATTGCGATCACAAATTCCAAATACCCGCCAGCCTGAATATTAATTGTCTTTCCAATCGGCATTATCCACTCCCGCTGTGCCTTTCCGGCACCCTGAACAGATATTGACACGCAGCGTATCATTGCGTCAATACAAAGAACGGTAGAGATATTTGGCGCGCCAAAACGGCAAGGCTGTGCCCGAAAAATCATGGGAGGACTGCACGATGACCGTTTCCAAATGGCAGACGCGCATATATTCGATTTTGCTCGCGGCCATTGCGATAGCTCTGATTTATGGAGGCAGTCAGCTCGTTTGGCTTGGCGGTAGTGCTTATTATCTGATCGCTGGTGCAGCCCTAGTAGGCGTGGCAATGCTTTTTTGGCAGCAACGGCGCGAGGGCCTGGTGCTTTATGCCGCAATTATTGCGGTCACCATCATCTGGTCGTTATGGGAGGCAGGCTTTGATCCATGGTCGCTGGCACCCCGGCTGATCGCATGGCTCGTTGTCGGCGCATGGATGCTGACGCCGGTTTTTCGGCGCAACTTGAAGGCGGAAATTCCGTCAGCCATTTCAGGCATCGCTCTCTTCAAATGGCGGACACTGGGCCTTGCCTTGGCTGGTGCAGTGCTGCTCGGCGCTCTATTGCAGCCATTGCGCACAGTCGAACCTGATCCGCGTTTCCAGACCGGGACCGCATCGCTGCCTGAAAAACGGATGACGATCAACGAAGCGGGCCTTTCATCCGAATGGGAGCATTGGGGCAACGATCGTGGCGGATCGCGCTTCAGCCCGTTGGATCAGATTACGCCCGCAAATGTCAGCAACCTTCAACTCGCTTGGTCCGCACCTTTGTCTGATAGTGCGGACGGCAAAACAGCCGGGCTGTCTTCAACGCCTCTAATGGTGGGCGATACGCTTTTTGCCTGCAACAATGTGAACGAAATTTTCGCGGTCGATGCAGAAACCGGCAAACGCCGCTGGGTGCATAAAGCTGAGGGGATGTCCGGCCGCACGTGCCGGGGCATTGCCTATTACAAAGCGCCCAATGTCTCTGGACCCTGCACTGAACGCATATTGACGGCAACGAACACCGCAAAGTTGGTCGCGATGGATGCTGTAACCGGCAAAGCCTGTGCTGGCTTTGGCAACAATGGCCGTGTCGACTTGCTCGAAGGGATGAGCAAGGCACCCGAAGGCTATTATCATGTCACATCCGCGCCTGCGATTGTGCGCGGACGGGTAGTATTCGGAGGTTGGGTCACAGACGGCCAATATTGGGGAGAACCGTCGGGCGTCATCCGCGCCTATGATGCCGTCACCGGAAAACTGAGCTGGGCATGGGACATGGGCAAGCCAGATCGGATCGGCGCGCCGCCGCCGGGCGAAACCTACACCCCTGGTACGCCCAATAGCTGGGCGCCACTCAGCGCTGATGAGAATCTGGGCCTAGTCTATCTGCCCATGGGCAACGTGACCCCCGATTATTGGGGCGGACAACGGCGTGATTTCGACAATCGTTATTCCAGTTCGGTCATTGCGCTGGATGCAGAAAATGGCCGACTTCGCTGGTCTTTCCAGACAACGCATCATGATGTTTGGGATTATGACGTCGCTTCACAACCTGTGCTGATTGATCTTCCAGCCAAGGATGGCGGGGTGCAGCCCGCCGTTGTGCAATTGACCAAGCGCGGCGAAATCTTCGTCCTCAATCGCGAAACGGGCAAACCGATCCATCCAGTGAAGGAAGTGCTTGCGCCGCAAGCGGGCAAGGTGGCCGACGACAGGCTATCGCCAACACAGCCCATTTCACCGGCGCTGCCATCTTTCCGCAACCCGCTTGTCCGCGAAACCGACATGTGGGGGCTTACTCCCCTCGACCAGCTCTGGTGCCGCATTGCGTTCCGCGGCATGCGCTTCGATGGGCCAATGACCGCGCCGGGCCTTACCAAATGGCTGTTCTCGCCTGGGTATGTCGGCGGGATGAATTGGGGTAGCGGATCTGTTGATCCCGAACGCGGTGTCATCACCTTCAACTCGATGAAGATGGCCACCACCGGCCAGTATATTTCGCGCAATGAAGCCGACCGCCAAGGCATGAAGCCCGTAGGCCCGGGAGCGACCGGTGGCGATGTCGCCGGAGACTCTCCGATGCTCGGTACACCATATGGCATGAAACGTAGTCCATTCATGTCGCCACTTGGTATGCCCTGCCAAGCCCCGCCCTATGGCTATATGAGTGCGGTTGATCTTGTGACCGGAAAGCTGGTCTGGTCGCACCCTTATGGCGAAGCAATGGGCATGACGATGGGCACACCCATCATAGGCGGATCGATCACCACCCGCAGCGGGCTTGTTTTCATGGCCGGTTCGATCGACAAGACCTTCCGCGCACTCGACCTGAAAACTGGCAAAGAGTTATGGCGAGCCAGCCTCACATATGGGGGCCATGCCGTGCCCGCAACTTATGCTTCGAAGAGGAGCGGACGGCAGTTTGTGGTTATCGCAGACGGAGGCAACCCCAATTTGGGATCTGCTGGCGATGCCCAATTACGGGCATATGCTTTGCCCGCCAAAGAAAAATGAGATTAGGGTGGCGGCCAATCTATTGCCTATGCCCAATCTTTATCCGAACCGCCGATACGGCGGAATATTGCGTTCGGCGCCGTAGGTGTAATGGACCGAGACCGGGTAACGGAATGGTATCTCGCTGGCTTGATCAAGCGCATCGATTTCTGCACCAGTCAGCGTCCAATCCGCTGCGCCAAGATTATCCAGAAGCTGCTCTTCCGTTCGGGCACCAATCAGGATCGACGTCACACCAAGCCGGGCCTTCACCCAGTTCAATGCCACTTGCGAATGGGTAACGCCATTACCGCGCGTTTCGACAATTGCATCCATCGCTGCGATAATCGCGTGGCAACGCGGATTGTCAAACCCCGCGAGTGCGCCCGTCAATTCAAGCCGTGAAGTACCTGACGTATTCTTGCCAAACTTACCCGAAAGAAAGCCCTGCGCCAGCGGACTCCAGATAATTGCTCCCAACCCCATATCCAGTCCGCAGGGCAGCAGCTCCTCTTCGGTTTCGCGCGCAACCAGAGAGTATTGAATTTGCTGGCCGGTAAAAGCGGTCAGCCGTTCAAGCTGTGAAATACCAATCGCCTTAGCCATCTGCCAACTGGCATAGTTGGAGCAGCCGATATAGCGAACCTTGCCAGACCGAACGAGAACATCCAGTGCCTGCAGCGTTTCTTCCATCGGGGTGAAGGAGTCAAAGCAGTGGACCTGGTAAAGGTCGATCCAGTCGGTCCCAAGCCGACGGAGCGAAGCGTCGCAGGCATCGATCAGGTGCTGACGCGACAGGCCGATATCGTGTCGGCCCGGTCCAGTCCGGAAAAAAGCCTTGGTTGCGATCACCACATCCTTGCGCCGATTACCAAGCGCTCCACCCAGAATTTCCTCGGATCGCCCTTCTCCATAACCATCAGCTGTATCGAACAGATTGATGCCGCGTTCGATGCAGATATCAATCAACCGATTTGCGCTGGCCCCTCTGGTCGACCCGATCGCACCAAACATGCCCGCTCCATCCGAAAAAGTCATGCAGCCAAAGCCGAAAACGGAGAGTTCAAGGCCGCTTTTGCCAAAATGTCGATAGTCCATCATGTATTATCCTTGCACTGTTCATTGGCCGCAACCGCACGGATCCGCTCAATTTCCATCGCCTCTATGGCAAGTGCTTCATCGCGCCCTAGCGTATCGACGCGCCGGTTCAGCCTAATTAGGGCGGCTCGCTTGACCGGATCAAACGCGGCCATCGCCGTAGCAAGCGACAGGCAGTGCGACAGAATTTCAGCTGACGGTACGACCTGATTGATCAATCCCCATTGCAGTGCCGTTTCTGCGGAAATACGTTCACCAGACAGTTGCATCTGCGCAGCGCGGCGCGCACCGATGGCTGTCGCCAATAGGGATATGCCGCCCCAGCCGGGCAAAATTCCGATCTTGAGATGGGTGTCTGCATAGGATGAGCGGTCAGACCCGATAATGAAGGTGCATGACAGTGCCAGTTCCAACCCACCCGTAATGCACGGACCGTCGATCATGGCGATCAATGGCTTGGTTATGGACCGGCTTGCTTCCACTGGGTGCGGGCGAACCATTGGCATATTGGGGGCCAACGGGCGCTCCTTGATATCGACGCCAGCCGAGAAATAACCATGCGCGCCGGTAATGATGACGCAATGGACTGCATCATCAGTCTCGGCCCGCGTCAGTTCGCGGGCATAGCCGCGCCGCATCGCGGATGACATCGCGTTACGCTTGTCCGGCCGGTTGAAGATCAGCAGGCGAACTGGCCCGCGGTCTACCACAACCAATTCGTCGGTGCATCCTGCCACGAGCGCATCAATAGTCTCCACAGGCTGCTGCGGCATCATTCTGTCTCCTCTAGCATGGTCGCTTTCAATGGTCCGCTCAAAGCCCCGCGGCTTCCATTGCCTGCTCGGCCAGAATCGCGGCCTCCTCCATCGAAGCCACATGGCAGGCCGCAATATATTCGCGGCGCAGACGGCTGACGAGTTCGGCGACCGGGGGGATATCCGTGATCAGATCAATCCCCTGCCCCGCGCTCCACAAATTGACCCAGGGCTTGGCGCTATCGGGCAAATGATCATGCCGCATCCCCTTCCCCAGAGGTTGCGGCAACGCCGCCGGATCAAGCCCCGCCATGCGCAGCGATTCAATAATCCAGTTCGCTGCAACTCCGGCTACCTCGGGAGTGTAAACCAGTCCGCTGGAAGTCTGGCTGACCAGAAGATCCTTATAGGCCTGCGGGGCATCCGATTCCTGCGTGGCTATAAAGCGCGTGCCCAGATAGGCGAGATCAGCGCCCAGCAATTCTGCCGCACGAATGACCGCGCCGGTTGATACGGCTCCTGCCAGAACGATTGTGCCATCATAAATGGCGCGCACCTGCGGCACGAATGCCAGATGACTGATCGTGCCCGAATGCCCCCCGCCGCCTGCGCCTATGCAGGTCAAACCGTCACAATTGGCGGCAATGGCCTTTTCGGCAAAGCGCATGCTGGTGACATCGTGGAACACTTTGCCGCCGCGATCATGCACCTGCTTCACAATCTCCGCAGGATCGCCGCCCACGGTGATGAAGATTTCCACACCATGCGCAAAACAGGCATCAAGGCTCTGGCGAAATTCCTCTTCCCCGAACTGGCGCGAGATGTTGACCGCAATGGGGGCAATCTTCGCCCCGGGGTTGGCTTCTGCATGACGATCAAGATCGCCGCGGATTTGTTTTAGCCAGCCGTCAAACTGTTCAAAGGTGCGCGCGTTCTGGCGCGGCAATCCGCCCATTACGCCCGCCTTGCAGGCTTCGGTTACCAAGCTGGGTCCTGTCACCATGAACATGGGCGCGCATATGGCCGGCAAGGTAAGCTTGGCACGTATGTCGGGAGCAAGAGACATGGATACTTCCTTTACTGGTCAGGATCAGTCGCGCGTTGCGCCTTCTGCAATAAACTCGTGCAACGCCCGATGAAAATTAGAGACGGCCACTTCCTGTTTCGGATTAGTGCGCGACCCCCGAAAACCTCGAGACTTCATACCACGCTGCACATCGCCCATATTCTCGTAATCCTGAATAAGGATCTTGCCCCAAAAGGCCGTGTCAGTCAGATCCTCATTCCATTCAAGCTCGACCTTTGGTTCTTTGCCCACGGCATAACGACTGAGCGAATAGACGTCCCAGATGCAGCTATGCGGATCATGGCCATTGGGCCGCGAACGATATCCCAGTATCCCCACAGGTGACGGCAGCATTATCTGATTGGGGAATAAGTGCCAGTCCGACCCTGCGGCCATCAGTTGTTCCGGCGTCAAAGCTGGAACCAATGCGCCTTCGGCTTCGGCGCTTTCAACGATGAACTGCCCAAATTTGCCAAGGACTTCGAATGGGTTCGTGCCTTCAGGGACTTCCGCCAACAGACGCTCTCCTGCCACAACCCCGTGATCGGTAGAAATAGCATTCAGCGTTTCACGTATTTCCACCATATAGGCGTGCATAACCGGGCGGTTATCCTGATTCTCCGGTCCGCCAAGGCGCGGTGAGCGTAGGCCTGTTGGGGCTGAATCGATGTAGGTGAACATGCTGTGCGGACCATGTGCAAAGCTGGTGGTCTGATCATCGAAATATTTGAGCAATTGAGGGTGTGTCTGCTGAACGTGATAGCCTTCATTGAACGCTTCCAACGCAACCTTCCAATTGCAGGGAACGATGGATGATTTGCGCCAGTGGTAGCGCAGGCCGCCCAGATCAAAAGGATCAAGAACAGGCCGGACCGGAGCGAGGAAATCTTCCAGGCTTTCGCAATCCGGATCCATATTGATATAGACCCACCCTCCCCAACGACCAACCTTGACCGACAACAGAGCGGTATCATCATCCGAGAGGCGGCCACCCCAATCGTCTCGATCGACCACCTTCAGATTTTTGCCATGCAAATCCCATTGCCAGCCATGGAACCGACAGTGCAGCCTCGCCGTCTTACCGCAGCCATCAGTTAGGCGGCGCCCCCTATGAGGGCAACTATTGTGATAGGCCTTAATCTCATCAGGCGCGGTGCGCATAACGATGATCGAATCATCTAATATGTCATAAGTATAAAAACTGCCGACGGCCGGAATCTCCTCCTCGCGGCACGCCATCTGCCAAACACGCGGCCAGAGATATTTCGCTTCCAACTCGGCAAAATGGGTCGAGACATAGTTGGCTGCCGGGACATAATCTTCACGGACAGACCCACCCTCAAATGCAAAAGCCGGCATGTCGCTCGCAGAAACCATAAATCTCTCCCTCCTTTTGGCCAAGCCTCGCAATAATGAAACGCAGCGTATCGTTCGTCAACGGGAATTTGCCTCTTTGTCGGACATCGGAATTGACAAATGATACGCTTCGTTTCAATGTTTTTCCATAATGGAGCTTCAAATTTGCTCGTGCCTAGGGAGAGGATGAAACCCATGTCGACTGTGCATGCGAATGTGCCGGACCATGTGCCACCCGAGCTAATTGTCGATTTTGATTTCTACGCGCTGGGAAACAGACCAGAAGGAGTCCAGTTGGCTTTTGCAGAGCTTCATAAAGGCCCTGACATTGTCTGGACGCCACACCATGGCGGCCACTGGATTGCCACCCGGTTTGAAGATATTGATGCCATCCAACTGGATCACGAACATTTCAGTCACCGGCACTTCACCATTCCGCGCAGCGAGTATGATCCCACCGCGATTCCGCTGGGGCTCGACCCGCCTCACCATACCCCATTTCGCAAGCTGTTGATGCAGGCTTTCACCCCCAGGGCGGTAAAGGAACTGGGCGATATTGCCCGCGATACCGCGCGTGAGGCGATCACCCGATTGGCGCCGCAGGGCAAATGCGAATTTGTCGCCGATTTTGCCAAGGTCCTGCCGATCCATGTCTTTCTGGGGATGGTCAACCTGCCGGTGGAGGACAAGCACTACCTCCTGCCTCTTGCCGAAATATCGGTGCGGTCGTCCGATAATGCAGAGCGGATGGTCGCACATGGCAAGATGGCAGACTATTTGGGAAGTTATATCGATGAACGCATGGCCAATCCCGGGGACGACCTACTCAGCATGATCGGACAGGGCGAGATTGACGGCCGCCCAATCACCCGCGACGAGACCTTAAGGCTAGCAACGCTGGTGATGGGCGGCGGCCTCGATACAGTGGCATCATCACTTGGATTCATCGCTCACTATCTCGCCACCCACCCGGAGCAACGCGCCGATCTGGTCGCCAATCCGCGCCTCAATCCGGTGGCATGTGAAGAGTTGCTCCGGCGTTTTGGCCTGCCTAATACTTCGCGTGTCTTGACGATGGATTATGAGTTTAAGGGCGTGCAATTCCGCAAGGATGATCTGATCCTGACACCCAAATGTCTGGCAGGGCTAGATGACCGGGTGGTTGAGAACCCGCACGTCGTGGACTTCCATCGCAAACCTTCGACAATCAAGCACAGCGCCTTTGGCTCCGGTCCGCATATCTGCCCCGGTGCTGTGCTGGCACGGCGCGAGATCATGGTGTTTCTGGATGAATGGCTGCCCGCCATCCCCAATTTCGAACTTGATCCCGATGATCCAGTTGTGATGGCGTCTGGCTCGGTCAGCGGCGTCCTGCGTTTGCCGTTGCGCTGGAAGATTTGAGCTTACGAAAATTTGGAGAGCCGATTATATGCCTCGAATTCCTCCCGTCGCCCCGGAAGACCTACCCCCTGAGCTCGCAGAAATTTACCGTACATCGCCCTCAGGCAAACTTAACATTTTTCGCTTGCATGCCCATGCGCCATCCATCTTCCCTGGCTATAGCGCCATGGCGATGGCCATTTTTGCAAAGCTCGACGTGCCTCCACTGGAACGTGAGCTTATGGTGCTGATGGTCGCTCAGCTTGAGCAATGCGAGTATGAATGGGCCCAGCATGAACAGATCGCCCGGTCGATGGGCATAGCCGATGTAAAGATCGCAGCAGTGCAAGCGGGCGATTATAAAAGCACCGTCTTCGACGACCGTGAAAAGGCACTGTTCGAATTCACACGCCAAACCATCAAAAATGTGCGGGTTGATGATGATGCCTATAATGCAGTCGCAGCCTTCTATTCGCACCGCCAGATTATTGAGCTGCTCTTCACCATCGGGTCATACATGATGCTGGCGCGGATCATGGAGGTCGCCCAGATCGAGCTGGATGCCGTCCATGGCGCCGAGATTGTACAGCATGCAGTAAATGACGCCCAAAAGGGCGATTGAACATCAGAATGAAGGAATAGGGACATGACCATGTCAAAGGGACCCCGGCGCATTGTGAACGGACTTGATGCGGAGGGTCGCTCAACGATCATTATCGATGATTGCAGCGACATTGCCTATCCTGGCGGGCAATTTGTATGGAGAACCAGAACATCGCCCGCTGACAATAACGGCAATGAAGATGCCGGTGCAGGTCCCTTTGACCCGACCTGCATCCACGACCGCGAAGGCAGCAGCTTTGCCATTTTTCACTTCAAGCCCGAAGATGGCATGATGGGTCCGGGCATGCACACCACCGATACCATAGATTACATCGTAGTCCTCAAAGGGCGGATCGAGTTTCACACAGAAACCGGCAAGGTCGAGCTATCGGCAGGCGATGTGCTGGTTGACCGCGGCGTATCGCACGGTTGGCGCGCCGTCGGCGATGAGCCTGCCATGACTGCCGTGGTCATGATACCGGCCCATCCAATTGGTGATGGTGCGACGATATAGTTATACTTATCAAAGCCACTCTGCCCAAGGGACAGCGCCAGCAAGGCATCTCGAATTCTGGCCGCTACCTGAATCAGGTCAGCCTTTTCATCGATTCCGGATCATAGGCAGGCAGAGGTTCACCATGCCGCGCTTTTTTCACCCATTGCGGATCATGCAGAAGAGCACGACCAACCGACGCAAGGTCAAATTCACCTTTCGCAAAACGGTCAAGTAATAGCCCAAGATTATTGGAGGCTTTCGATCCGGCGGACACGCTGTCATACATGCCATTAAACACACCAATGCCGCCGACCGCGCCCGAGAGCTTACCGGTCAGCTTTTTTGCCCAGCCAGCCAATGTCAAATCATTGTCCTGTGGGAAGGCGGGCGAATTAAAAAAGCGGACACTGGCATCAAACAGATCAACGCCCGCATCGGCCATCGGTCCCAATATTGCCTCCAAGGTCGCTGGTGTTTCCGCCAATTTTGCTCGGAAATCCTGCTGTTTCCATTGCGAGAAGCGAAAGACAAGCGGGCGATCTGGACCGATTGCGGCACGGCATGCCTTGACGACTTCCACAGCAAAGCGAGTGCGCGCCACGGCATCACCGCCCCAGGGAGCCGCGCGGCGATTAGTTTCAAACCATAGGAATGAGTCGATCAGGTAGCCATGCGCGCCGTGCAGGGCCAGCCCATCAAAGCCAGCCTCAACCGCATCACGCGCGGCTCGACCAAAACCGGCGACGACATCCGCAATCTCTTCATCAGTGGGGACCGGCATTGGTGCGGCTGCAATGATGCGGGCCTTGTCTGCATAATAGTCTGCTGCCTTTTCTGGGTCGCCATAATGCCCAGAAGGCGAGAATGGCGACACCTGACCGTCTGGCATCCGCATGGGCCCCTGGTGCCACAATTGCGGGATGATGCAGCCACCGCGGGCATGCACGGCAGCGACGACCTTTGCCCACGCTTCAACATGACAAGCACCGTTGAACACAGGCAAATCCTGCTCGCCCAATCCTGTATCACCCAATGCGGCAGGGTGATCCGTACCAATAGCTTCGGTAACAATCAGACCAACATCAGCCTGTGCCCGTCGTTGATAATAGCCGGCTACGTCAGATCCCGGAAGCCCGTCTGGGCAAAAGCTGCGGGTCATCGGCGCCATCGCAAAACGGTTGCGCAAAGTCATGCCCCTTATGGTCAGGGGCTGAAACAGCGGATCAAGCTCTGTAAGCACTGGCATTTGCCTAATCATTCCCTCCAAGCCAAAGCCCTAGCGATCAACTCGCAGCTTGATGATATTGTCACCAAAGGGCTCGTCGCGATTTTTGAGAGCCTCTTTCAGGCCGCTCTCGCGCATATCAGCTTTGAAACGGGTCCGGCGTGGACCGGTGGTAAGATGCGCACGAGCATCCATTTCGATGGCAAGGCGCTGCATGGTCATCATACCCATCTGCTCCATCGCCAGATTGACAATACGTTTCTGCGTGGCGTTGAGGTCAGGGTCGATCAAGGCCACCCGCGCAGCCAGGTCCATCGCAAAATCGTCCAGTTCTTCTGCAGGAACAGCATCCAGAACCAGCCCGATCTTGGCGGCATCGCGGCCCAAAATGGTGTCTCCAGTCAGCAAAAGCCGTTTCGCCCATTGCGGCCCGACATGATAGGTCCACATATGCGCAGGAGGTGATCCATTGGCGCGCGTGGCGGGAAAGCCGATGCGCGCATCTTCAGCAGCGACAACCATGTCACAACGCAAGGCAATATCCGTGCCGCCCGCCAGACAATTACCATGAAGCTTGGCGATCACGGGCTTGTGCATGTCATATATGAGATTTGGAATCGACTGGAACCGCTCCATTGACCAGCAATCATCGTCAAAACTGCCACCGCTGGGCCGGTAAGCAATGGCGCTTTGTCCATCAGCCTCGCCGTCCTGTTCCTGGTGCCATTTTTCATAAGACGAGGCGAGATCATAGCCCGCGCAAAAATCCTTGCCTGCGCCTTCCAGCAAAATCGCATGCACGTCCTGCCGGTCATCCGCTTCAAGCAAGGCTGCCTGCAATTCTTCGAGTAACGCATGCGACAGTGCATTGCGTTTTTCAGGGCGGTTAAGGGTAATCTTGGCAACAGCACCGATCACCTCAAACAGAATGCATTCGGGGTCACGGAGCCATTTTCCGGAATAAGGCTGCATTTTTTCCTCCTGAGCTTTTGTGGCACGAACTTGCACTATTGACCGCATTGACCACACAAGTGCCTTCGCTGCTACTATCGAGCATGTTTTACCAGCGACTTCGCATAACATGGCGAGCAAAATCACACTTATGCTAGTCAAGTCCGCCGCTGCCACCTGCGCCATGGTGACTGCAGCAATTGCTGTTACGTCCGGCGCGAAATCATGGGTAACGATCAGATATGCAATATTGCCAACAGCTGCTGGACGATCTGCGCCACGAAACTATTAATCCGAATATCAGCGGCGAGGCGATCGATAACTTACCGGATAATCCGGAAAGTAAACGGGTCCGATCTCGGCATGTGGTCTCAAGATGAAGGAGTAGCGAAAATGTCTGTGCAGGAGCTGATCCGACCAATTCCAACCGAGCGCAAGCTACCTGACGATATCTGGATGCCCCCCACAGGCGTCCGTATTATTTCGACCGATGACCATAATCTGGAGCCTTTACATCTATGGGAGGACCGACTGCCCGCGAAATGGCAGGATAAGGCTCCCAAGCTATATCGTGACGCAGACGGCGCTCTGTGTCTGGAAGCAGAAGGTAAGTCATTGCTGCCAAAGGGCATCGATGAAAATGTATCGCAAGGCCTGCCGGGTTACAGCGATCTAAATGCCAAGCTTGCCGCTATGGATGCCGAAGGAATCGAAGTCAGCTTCCTGTTTCATGGCATTGTTCAAGGGCTGAACGGACTGCAGGATAAGGAACTCTATTGGGCGTGTATGGACGTCTATAACGAGTGGCTGATCGAATATGCCCGACCACATCAGGATCGAATGGTTGCCATTGCTGTCTTGCCGACCTTCCTGAAGCCTGAGGCATCGCGTGAATATGTCCAAAACCTGAAGGCAATGGGCTATAAATCCATGCAAATGCCGGCATTTCCGCGCGGCATCCGTTACAACAGCAGAGAAATGGACCCGCTTTGGGCGGCGGTAGCGGAATCGGGAATACCACTATCTTTCCACGTCGGTGCCTATGCCGAATTTTCAGGCTATGGCGCAGTAGGAGCGAACATCACGCGCAATTTGGCACCCTATCGGGGCCTGTTGGGCCAATTGACCTTCTCCGGCGTGTTTGAACGCCATCCGGATCTGAAGGTCGTCTTCACAGAAGGTGGCGCGAGCTGGGCGGCCAGCGCAATCACGGATATGGATTATATTTACCGTAATTATAACACCGAATTGCACCCCAAGCTCGGCATGAAACCCAGTGAATATTGGCATCGCCAATGCTATGTTTCCTTCATCACAGATCCGGTCGCAATGCGTCTGGTAGACATTATTGGCGAAGACAAGATGATGTGGGGTAGCGACTATCCCCATGCCGAGGGCACGTGGGCCTATAGCAATTCCATGCTAAAAGAGATGTGGGAAGCTGTGGGACCGACCGCCGGTGCCAAGCTGCTCGGTGGCAATGCGATCAAGCTTTGGAACTTGTAATCGGCCCCAGCGCCATTTCTGAATTACTGGCATGACATAAGCGGCGATTATGCAAGCGTATGAATAGCCATGCCGAAACCCAAATCATGGCTGAGGTGGATGTTGCCGCGCCTTAGATTTATCATGCGCAACATCAGATGACGGCGTTAGACGGAAACCCCGTCAATCAGGGGCAGCAACAACGCAATGGCGACAACAAGAATAACCAGCAGCATCCGCCTGAACACAACACCAAAGGAGGCACCACAACGCGGGCATTTCACCACCCATGAGCAAATAGTGCCCGAACCGGCCGAGGGTGAATTGCTAATCCAGGCGTTGATGGTGTCGGTTGATCCATATCTCGTGATGGCGATCCGATCGGGTGCATTTCCTGCGGGCCGGATCAAAAGTCGCATTATCGCCCGCGTTGAAGATTCACGCGCCGAGGGTTTTATGCGTGGTGATCTCGTGCTTGGCTTTGCCCATTGGCAAGAACGTGATTGTGTGGCTGCATCGGACATGCGTTTGCTCCGCCCGCAAGCGCCACTAGCTGCTTATCTCGGGATTGCTGGCCATTCGGTTTTTCCGGCGATGATAGGCATGAGCCTACTCGATCCGCAGCCGGGACAGACTCTGGTTATCAGTTCGGCCGGAGGCATGGTCGGGTTGGTCGCCTGTCAGTTAGCTAAGGCCGCCGGCGCACATGTGGTTGCCATTGCAGGCGGAGATAAAGCCACGCAGGTTGCCAGACTGTACGGGCTTTCAGCTGGCGTGGATTACAGCGCAGCCGATTTTACCGATCAGCTGGCAGCAGCCTGCCCCAATGGCATCGATAGACACTTTGAAAATGTCGGCGCCAACATTCTTGATCCTGTGTTGTGGCTTGCCAATGAACGGGCACGGGTGGCTCTGTGCGGTCTAATCCAGCATTATGGCAATGACGATCCGGTTGCCCTTACCCATTTCCGGCAAATACTGAAGAAATCGGTCAGCATTCTGCCGTTCAGCATCTACCGGCATGAGGCGGAATATCCCGCTTCGCTCGAACGGCTCGAACAAATGGTCCTGTCGGGCACTTTACATGCCCCCGAAACGATCCATGAGGGATTTGACAGACTGCCCGATGCATTTCTGGCTATGCTAGCGGGTGACGGGATCGGCAAACATTTAGTGCAGTTGAGCAAATGACCGGAACAATCGCCATAGCTGACAGCGCCGCGATGTGGCTTGGGAACAAAGCCCCCTGGCAAATGTCCATCAATTGATGAGTGCATTCATACCTGAGCAGACCCGGCAGCCCGACGCATTGGGCGCATAACCTATTATCGAGTTTGTGATGCTTTCGGGCTCGAACAACCAATCGCAAGACAGCCGGGCAAAACAGCATTGCTCAGCGCATCACGGCAAGTTAGCCTTAATACACCCGGCGGAGAGATAGCTATGAGTATTAAGATAATACAGTTCATCAGTAAGGGCATCACATGCGAGGGTGACCTGTATTTGCCGGAGAACTTTGACCCAGCGAGCAGCTATCCCGCGATCATCCTCGGTCATGGTTTCACGGTAGCACGCACCAGCCTTGTCGAAGAAGGCCGCTTGTTTGCAGAGGCCGGATTTATCGCATTGGCCATTGATTATCGCCATTTCGGAACCTCGGGCGGCGAACCTCGCGGACGGCTTTGGCCGCTTCAAGAGGTCGAGGATTTTCGCGCGGCGATTGATTGGCTCGAAACACAGCCCGGCGTAGATCCAACCCGCATCGGCATTTGGGGTACCAGCTTTGGCGGCGGCATCGTCACCCATGTCGCGGCGCACGACATCCGCGTGCGCGCCTGTGTGGCCCAAGCCCCGATCCTCGACGGCGATTTCTGGCTCCGCTCGCTCAACCGCGAAACCGACTATCTGGCAGTCCGCAAATATCTGCTCGAAGCACGACGCAAACGTATGGCCGATGGCGGGGATCCATCCATGCCGATGGGCGCGCCGCCCGAAGATGGATTTACGCCGATGCCGAGTGATCCTGCGATGATCGAAGATGTCATGGGCTGGTATGCTAAGACCGGCGACATGTTGATGCATTCGGCCCCGTCCATCACCATCGAAAGTTTCGAGCAGGCGATGCAGTTCGACGCAACCTATACCGCGCGCAAGATCGCACCGCGTGCTTATTGCATCGTGCAGCTAACCGGACATGACGTCTATCACCCCAATGAGCCCATCCAGACTGCCTATCGTGCGGCCGGTGAACCCAAGCGAATGGTCTCTCTGAAGATGGATCAGCTCGATTGCTACAAACCCGGTTTCCGCGAACAAACGATCGGCGCAGCAGTGAATTTCTTCAAAGAATATATGGGGTAAACCGGTTGTGTCGCATGCGACGGACAGCGAGCCCGAAAAGCAGCGACCCAGCAAGCAAAACGAGCGGCGTACAGACGTTGACGTTTAATCATAGCGAATGGCTCGACAGTAGAGGCGTACCATTAATTGGTGCTCCATTGGGGATGCTGCTCAGCGCCCATGCCGCACGAAGCCCCGATGCCCCTGCATTTACCTGTGCAGGCAAGACCCTGACCTTTGCCCAGATGGATCGGGCCGCTAACCGGATGGCACGTTCTCTGTTAGCGCGCGGTGTGGAAGCGGGGGATTATGTCGTCGTTTCGATACCCAACCGCGCAGAATATCCGCAGATAGTATTCGCCCTTTGGAAACTGGGCGCGACCCCCTGCCCTATATCGCATCGCCTATCGGCGGATGAGTTTGCCGAAGTTCTATTACTCGCAAAGCCTCGTCTGGTCATAGGCACGGCCATGACACCAACCGGCGATGTGCCCTTGTTAGATGTTGATCAGTCACTGCCCCCCCATATTGACGACGCCCCCTTGCATCCGGCATTCTCCTCACCCTGCAAGATATTGGGTAGCGGAGGCAGCACCGGTAGACCAAAACTAATCGTTGATTCGCACGATTCGGCATGGAGTGCAGAAAAACCAAGCAGCTATCGTCCTCCCTTCAGTACGATCCTGAATGCAGGGCCACTCTATCATAGCTCCCCTTTCCATTTTGCAATCCTCGCGCTGGCCGAAGGCAGCCATATCGTTTGCATGGAACGGTTCGATGCGAACCAATGGCTTCATCTTGCAACGCAGCACCGCGTAACGATTGCAACGCTGGTTCCAACGATGATGAGCCGCATCGCGAAGCTTGACCCCGCTTTCACCGACGCTGCAGATTGGTCCACTTTTCAACACATCATGCATTCATCCGCTCCCTGTCCGCCAGAGGTCAAGCGCTGGTGGTTGAAGCGGGTTGGTCCAGCCAAAATACTGGAAGTTTATGGAGGCACGGAGCGGATGGGTGCGACGATGATCAACGGCGCGGAATGGCTTGAACGCCCCGGATCGGTGGGTCGCGCAGTCCCGGGGGATTCGATTGTCATCATCGACACGGACGGCGCGCCCTTGTCTCCCGGAGAAATTGGCGAAATCTTGTTTCGTCGCGCATCTGGGGTGGGAACATCCTATCGCTACATAGGCGCTAAAACGCGGATTACGGGCGATCTAGACGGCATGGGTGACATGGGCTGGCTCGACACAGATGGCTATCTCTATATTGCCGACAGACGGACCGACATGATTTTGGTTGGTGGGGTGAACGTCTATCCTGCCGAAATTGAAGCCGCTATCGAACAGGTTCCAGGCGTTTTGTGTGCAGCCGCAATCGGCCTGCCAGACGCCGATTTGGGCAATAGAATTCACGTCATTGTCGAGCTTGCCGGCCATGTTCAGCCACCAAGCGAGGATGATGCAATGCGGTTCTTGTCCCCCGCGCTAGATGGCCTTGCGCCCTATAAACGCCCAAGGTCTGCCGAATTCACCTTTAACCGGGTGCGAGACGATTCAGGTAAAGTGCGGCGCTCAGCGTTGCGCGCCGAGCGTCTTTCAAGCAGATGACAAGGGTTTAGCCACCTCAATCACGCATCGCCTGAATGCGTTTATTAAGGGCACTCCACGCGTTCAATCGCCGCGGAATTCAGGCGGACGGCCTTCTTTCATGGCATTGGCGAGTTCCTCACGGTCAGCAGTGACAGAGATCAAAGCCTGACCTGCCATTTCTTCGCGCAGCATGGTCGCAAAGTCGGCCTCAAGAGATCGCCGATAATGGCGCTTGGCAAGCCCAAGTGCACGGGTGGGCTGCACGGCCATACGCCGGGCCAAGTCCATAGCAGTTTCCAGAACCTGCTCTTGTTCAACCAGCCGGTTAATAAGGCCCCAGTCATTGAGTGTATCGGCGGTCACCGCATCACCCAATAGTGCAATTTCGTTCAGGCGATGAAAGGGGATGATGCGGGGAAGATAGAAAGAATCCCCCGCATGGGGGATCATTGCACGACGCACAAACACATGGGTCCAGCGACTGCCCTTTGCCGCTACGACCATGTCCGCCAGCAAAGCAAGCAGCCAGCCGACCCCTGCCACTGTGCCGTTAACCGCACTGATGACCGGCTTTTCCACTTCCCACATCGCCTTAAACATTTCGATATGAGGATGGGAGACAAAGCGATAGTCAAGCGTTGTGCGCGGCGGAGGGCCAGGATTGTTTGCTGCACCGCCGCCAACGCTGAAATCTCGCCCGGTACTCGTCACCACAATGGCGCGAACATCCGGGTTGGTTGTCGCTTCACGGAAAAATTTGGCATATTCCCAAGCGCTGTCTTCATCGATGGCGTTCCGATGGGACGGTCGATCCAGTGTCAAAACTGCCACGCCATCGGCAATTTCAATGCGCATCCGCTCAATGGCCGTTGCTGTCTCACTCATGACATGTTCTCTCCCGTCAAAAAAAGCGCATTCTGAAAAACCCTGTGGCGGAGATGCCCGTCCAAGCGAAACAGTGGTGGCTGCATAAGGGGAACGCAGCTGTCATTCATTACAGAGAGTTTTTTGCACAAACCAGCCTCGGATCGAGTGCTTCCAATCCCGATAGCGCCCTAAACTCATACCTTCCGTCGGAATGATCCGTTTTGCCCGGAAGTTCCCCGTCTTGCCTCGTCATGTCTATCAGTCAGCCCTCATGTCGGATCTGGAACGAGCTATAGAAGCCGTTCTATACGGGCAAGCCCTCACTGAAGATCATAGCTGGGATCGGACCACTTGACTGCAGGATAACATGCTGGTGATTTCGACCGACGACCGTGCATGGTGTATTGCGGCACTCTGAATCCAGCTTCTATATGCTTCAGTCGCGAAACAAGCGCTCGTCACTCAAGAGGAAGCTTGTATAGGAGTTACGCAGTTGGACAGCAGGCGCAATCTTTTGGTGCTCGGCGGGTCGGGTAAAGTGGGGCGTGGCATAATCAGGCGCATGGCCGCGGTGCCTGGGTGGAATGTCACTGCCGTCGCGCGTGGCGCAGACCGGCTGTCTGCACTTACGGAAACCGTACCTGGAATTACGACGCTGACGGGATCAGTGGCCAGCGATGCCGATGCTGCGGTTCTGGCAAATATGCTGAAGCAATCCGCTGCGCCGTTTGACGCAATAGTTGCGTCCTTCAATCTGCCGTTGGCTACAACGGCTTTGCTGGAATGTTCCGCTGACCGGTTGGCGGAAGTGTTGCAGGGCAATCTTGTCACCCATTTGATCGCGGCCCGTGCACTGCTGCCCCTGCTCGTCCCAGGTGGCCGTTACATCGGCATTGGCGGAGGCATGGCGGACTTCACCTTTCCCGGTATGGGACCGGTGTCAATCTGTCAGGCAGGGCAACGCAACATGTTTCGCTTTCTGGCAATGGAAGGGGCAGAACGCGGGGTTTCAGTGGTTGAATTGATGTTGTTTTCCAACATTGTCGACCCTTCGGATGAGGAAAACGCTAGCCCGCGCGATATACGCGCTGACGAAGTGGGTGATCATATCCGCGCAATTCTCGAAAAACCTGAGGAGTTTTTAGGCCCGATCCTTTCGCTGAAATCCCGCAAGCAAGTGGGTCAGCCAGAACGCGCGTAAGAAATGATCGATAGCGTCAGCCATCAGAAGGATCAGCAAGAAATCCCCGTATGATGGATTCGGTCCAGCCGGGCATGATTTGATCAAAGTTGGCCGGACGACCACTTGCGGCGATTTCACTGATACTGCGGATTGCTCCAGACATTACAAAGCGTGCCTGTTGCGGCGTGATGGCGCAGTGCAGTTCTCCGCGCGCCCGGGCCTGTTCGAACATGGAATCCAGCTTTGCGCGCAGCTCGGCCGACAATGCTGCCACCCGCAACTTGGCTTCTCCTGTAAGGTATCGGCCTTCATGGATTGTGGCATTCAGATAGTCTGCGTGCGCTACAAAATCCTGGCTTTGCAAAAAAAAGAAATGCCGGATTTTCTCTGCCAGCCCCGCACCCTTTTCTTCAGCCTCATCAAGGTAGGAAATGGCCCGCCGAATGCCAAGCGAGCAAACTTCCTCCAATGCATGTTCCTTCGAGCTGATATGGAAATAAAGGCTGGCTGATTTGATGCCAAGTTTATCCGCAATGGCCCGTGTGCTTGCGCCATGATAGCCGAGCTGCGAGAAAACTTCAGCGGCTGCATCAATGACGCGCTGTCGCCGTGAACTGCTGATTATCGACACTG
>JACCDV010302498.1_pt1 | contig 37338 bp, 29 predicted proteins | sample 7446131 | NCBI WGS metagenome assembly JACCDV01 (sample SAMN15323448, study PRJNA562643) | freshwater metagenome | isolation source: river surface water | place: USA:Blue River Watershed | collected 2017-08-17
ACTTCGCGCCTTGTGCCTTGATACGAGTCCGCCCTGCCCGCCATGAAATTCAAAATGTCCGAGCGCTCGCTGTTTGCGACCTTGCTGCGCGCCCCGTGGTGGGTCAGTTTTGTGGTGATGGCCGCTGTGGCCCTGCTGGCCGGAGCCCTCTTGCCCGAGGCCTACAAGATCCCCGGCATGCTCGGCGCCTTCCCATTTTTCGTGATCGGCGTCATGGCCGCCTGGCGCCAGCGCCACCGGCTCTCGGCCGAACGCATCGAGGCCCTGGTCGAGTTGGCTCGCGGCATGGCCTGGCGCGACTTTGCGCAGCAGATCGAACATGCCCTGCGCCTGCAAGGCTTTGATGTGGCCGTGCTGCCAAGCGGTCCGGGCGACTTCCGCATTGAGAAGCAGAACCGTACCGTGCTGCTGAGTGCCAAACGCTGGAAGGCCGCCGCCGTCGGCGCCGAACACCTGCGCGAACTGCTGGCCTCCTGCGAGAGCACCGCAACGGATTCATGCAGCTGCCTGAGCCTGGGCAACTTCAGTCCAGCAGCCCTCGAGTTTGCACGTGAACATGGCATCCAGCTGCTGGGGCCAGCCGACGTCGCACAGCTGCTGCACGATGGGACCCGGACAAAAGGTTTGGCGAGACACTGAGGCCAGCCCGATCACAACACCTGCTTACCCACGCCCAAAACAAAAGGGACTCGGCATACGTCGAGTCCCTGAAGAATTTGGTGGGTGATGCAGGGTTTGAACCTGCGACCCCTGCCGTGTGAAGGTGGCTCTTGTAACGGACCAATAGCAATCCTACAGCAAACAGGCGACAAACAGCAACTACAAGTTTGATTTGCTATGTGTGTTGATGCCTCAATTAACTCGGCCGAACCGGCCTCCAACCGGGCCGTGACCGCCCATTTACCCAGCTTGCGCACCGCTGCAATTGCCTGCAGCTGACTGGCCCGGTGCTTCGTCTTCCCGGTTTCCCAGTGGTAGACGCTATGCGCCGACACCCCGATCAGTTTGCCCATTACGGCCGCGCTAAGATCTTGCGTCTTGTTCAGTGCTGTAGTCTAACGGGCTAAAAACTGGCATGAGGCGGCATTTTCTAAATGCGACAGGACGCGCATAAAACGGTCGCGCAATGCCGTCAACAGTTACGCCTCGGTTCCTGGCGTGAATCCTGAATGTCACAAGTAGTCACCCATTGCGCAACTCGGTCAAGGCTTTTTCAGCAAGATCCAGGCGCACCTTGCCCGACTGCACGAGCATTCGGGCGACCTTGTCGATCTCTTCGCCATTGGCGCCAGCCATCATGGCGATGTTTTGCGCATGCAAGGCCATGTGGCCTTTCTGGATGCCAGTTGTCGCCAGCGCCTTAAGAGCCGAGAAGTTTTGCGCCAGACCCACAGCCGCGATCACGCGAGCCAGTTGCTCGGCAGACTCTACCCCCAGGATTTTTAGGGCGACCCTTGCGGTCGGGTGCAGCTTGGTTGCGCCCCCCACCAGACCTACGGCCATAGGCAACTCCAGGCTGCCGACCAGATTACCCTCTGCCGTGACTTCCCAACGGGTGAGGCTGCCGTAGTGGCCACGGCGGGCAGCATAGGCGTGGGCGCCGGCCTCCACCGCGCGGGTGTCATTGCCTGTGGCCAGGACCACGGCACTGATACCGTTCATGATGCCCTTGTTGTGGGTTGCCGCACGGTAGGGGTCGGCGTCAGCAAAGTGGTAGGCCGAGATCATGCCGTCTCTGACCGCGTCGCCTCCGATGTCCTGGGTTCGCCAGACACAGCGGGCACGCGCCAGACGCCGATCGGCCAAGTTAGAGAGGATGCGCAAATTGGTCTGCCCACCGGTCCACTGGGCGACGCGTGGCGCCAAGGTCTCAGCCATGGTATTGACCGCATTGGCCCCCATGGCGTCGCGCGTATCAACGATCAGATGGGTGATGACCATAGTCTGACTCGCGGTGGGGAGGACACGCACCTCTAGGTCACGAAAACCGCCACCAATGCCTACCAGGATCGGGTCGCATTCATTGCACAACTGCTCAATCTCTTGCTTGCGCTCGAGGATCTGCACCCGCGCATGCTCGGGGTCACTGATACCAACGAGCTGGATCTGGGCAATCATCAAAGTACCCGACATGGAGGTGATGAAGCCCCCGTTGTCGTAGCACTGTCGGGCGGCATTACAGACAGCGGCCACCACCGAGGATTCTTCCGAGGCCATGGGAATCAACCTGTCCACGCCATCGATGCGCATATTCGTAGCGATGCCCAGCGGAATGTTCATGGTTCCCACCACATTCTCAATAAGGTGATCGGCCATGTCGGCGGGCAGGTTGCCCGTGTTGAGCAAATGCGCCTGTTCCTCTTCACTGAGCTGCGCGAATTGGGCCACGGCCTGGACGCGTTGATCGACACTGAGTTTGTGAAAGCCGGCAATGCGGCTGCTGCGGTTGGCGTTTTTCATGGTCTTGGAGGCTGGGGTTAACGAGAAGTCATCAGTCTTGGCAGGTAGGTGACCAGGTCAGGCAAGGCCGCACAAATGAGTAGACCCACCACCTGCAGGAAGAAAAAGGGCACGATGCCTTTGTACACCGCACCCATGCCGATGTGCCTAGGCAATGTGCCCTTGATGTAGAACAACGTATAGCCAAAAGGCGGGCTGATGTAGCCCATCTGGATGGTGATGGCATACAAGACCCCGAACCAGAGTTCATCAAACCCCAACAGGCGCACGATTGGCAGAAATACCGGAACAGTGAGCAAGATGATGCCCAATTCGTCGAGCACGGTTCCCAGAAAGATCAGGATCAGCATCATCGCGCCCAGAATGAGCCAGCGGTTGACCTCCAGCCCCTTGATAAAGTCGAGCAAGGTGTCGGCGCCGCCCAAGCCGGTGAAGATGGCCACATAGGCCTTGGCGCCCAGTGTGATCCACAGGATCATCGAGGTGGCCTTGAGCGTGTCCACACCACATTCGCGCAACATGCTGCTGTTCAGGCGGCGTTTGAAAGCCGCTGGAATCAGCGCCCCGGCCACACCGACGGCGGCCGATTCGGTCGGTGTGGCGATGCCAAAAAAAATCGAGCCCAGGATCATCACGATCAGCAAAGCCGGGAACACGAGCGCCTTGAGCGCACGCAACTTGTCCAGCCATAGCGCTTCTCTGGCGCCCGCCTCCAGCGGCACCCATTCCGGGCGCAGCCAACCCACAACGACGATATAGAAAATGTACAGACCCGCCAGGATCAGGCCGGGGACGATGCCGGCAATCAGCATCTGGCCAATCGAGATTTGCGCGGTGACCGCGTAGACAATGGTGAGAACCGAAGGAGGAATCAGAATGCCCAGCGTGCCAGAGGCGCAGATGGTTCCAAGCGCCAGCTCAGGTTTATAGCCGCGGCGCAGCATCTCGGGCAAGGCCAAAATACCCATGGCTGTGACCGCTGCACCGACCACTCCGGTCATTGCAGCCATCACCACGCAGATGACCACAGTGCCAATTGCCAGACCGCCACGCACACGACCAAACCAAAGGGCCATTGCTTTGTAGAGGTCTTCGATCACGCCTGAGCGCTGCAGAATGCATGCCATCAGTATGAAGAGCGGGATAGCCAGCAAAGCCTCGGACTTCATCGTGTCGAAGATCTGCAGGACCAATACGATTACTGCGTTGGGCTCCCACAAGGTCACCGTGAACAGCAGTGACAATCCCCCCAGAACAAAAGCAATCGGCAAACCCGTGAGCATGAACAGGGTCAGGCTGCCAAACATCAGCAGCAAAATGACATTAGAGCTCACAGGCTGGCTCCTTCCTGCATGGGTGCATCAACGGGATCACCAGGACGGCCAAACCAGGCGAAGGCCCACTCGGCCAGTGCCTGCAGCATCATGAGCGCGAGAGCAAGCGGCACGGTGACCTTGACCGGCCAGATCGGTGGATTCCAGGCCGAAAAGCTGGTCTCCTTGTAGTTCCAGGCGCTCCAGGCGGCGGGCGCGCTGAAATACAAAAGGATGGCGCAAAAAACGACAATGACGGGGTAGTTCACCAGATCGAGTCGACGCTGCCAGGCGGTGTCCAGCCGCTGCCGCATCAGATCAAGAGCCACATGGCCCTTGAGGTGCAGCAGGTAAGGCCCACCCAGCAGGAAATAAGGCCCGAACAAAAGCACCGCGAGCTCCATGCCCCACACCGTCGGGGCATTGAAAAGGTAGCGCGCCACCACCTCGTAGAGCATGACGGGTACCACCACCGCCATGAGCCATACGGTGACATTGAACAAGGTGTGGTTGAGCCGAGTGACGGCAGATGTGGCCAAAGACAACCAGTAGGGCATGAACTGCTCCCGAAAAATACCAACAGACCGCGACAGGCCCCAAGCGGGGCCTGCCACAAGCAGTCATCAGGTCAGCAGACCCAGCTCTTTCATGAACGCGACCTGACTGTCCAATATCTTGGTGGCCAGCGGGTCGCCCTTGGTGGCGGTGCGCCAGGCGGCCATCGCCTTAGGACGTGCCGCAAGGACATCGGCCGGGTTGAAGCGGATGATTTCGCAACCCTTGGCAGCGTACTTGGCAAGGACCGTGGCATCGTTGACAAGGATGTGCTGACGCAGCGCGCTCGAGACCTCGCGTGCAGCGACTGCAAGCGCTGCCTTGAACTCGGCGGGCAGCTTCTCGTAAGCCGCGCGATTTGCGACATAGGCGGTCGCGGTTGTCGGCTGGTGGAACCCGGGCACCACCACATACTTGGCCACCTCGGCAAGACCGGCCTCGAAGTTGGCGGTCAGATCACCGCGGTCGGCCATATCAATCACGCCCTTGTCCAGCGCAGAGTACACCTCACCGGTAGGCAAAGGGGTCACCGAGACCCCAAGCGCGCCCATCACCGCAGAGGCCAGACCCACGAAGCGCCCCTTCTTGCCAGTGAGGTCAGCGATCTTGCGGATCGGTACCTTCGAGTGCAGGGGCTCCTGACCGTAGACCGTGGGCGCGATGTAGTGCAGGCCAGCAGGCGCATAAGCCTGTCGCACCAGGTCCAGACCGCCTTTCTCGTAGAACCAAGCTTCGTAATCGTCGCTCTCGGAAAAACCGAAGGGGATGGTGCTGGTGAAAGCAAATGCTGGAATCTTTCCGGCCTCATAACCGTCGAAGGTTTTCATCAACTCAAAGGCTCCGCCCCGCACAGCATCAAAGGCCTGCGCCGCCGGAACGATCTGGCCTGCCGCAAACAGGTTGATCTTGAAGCGTCCACCGGTCAGCTCCGCGACACGTGCGACAAAGCGCTCCTCGAACTTCTGCGGCGTGGTGCCACCGTCCCACAAGGCCTGCATGCGCCAAGTCACGCTGGCGCCTTGTGCGTGTACCGCCAGCGGTGCGCTCACGGCAGCGGTGGTGACCCCGGCCAGGGCGGTTTTCAGAACACTACGGCGCGCTAAAGGCTGATTGGACATCGTCTTCGTCTCCTATTGGTTGTGAACTCGTGCGCCTCGACAACTTGTCGAGACGCGGGGCTTCCCCTGGCCTGGTTCCCGCCTTGGCCAAGGGGTACGCCCAGTCTATGGACAAGCCCCACATGAATTGGATACAGTTGAGAAACAGACCAAATAACTGTATCCATTGATTGACAGATACAGTTCACCCGTTAGCAGGCCTGCCATGTCCTCTAATACCCTCGCCAAAACCAAAACCGACGAACTGGCTCAGCGTTTAATGCAGGAAATTGAGCGCGGCCTGGTGGCGCCAGGCTCACGCTTGCGTTCGGTGCGGGATGCTTCGCGAAAGGAAGGCGTGGGCATCAACACCGTGCTCGAGGCCTACAACCGGCTGGTGGCGCGGGGCTTTGTGGAGTCACGCCCCGGTTCTGGCTTTTATGTACGGCCCGACGCGTCGCCACGCAAAAGCGCACCCGCTCCCCATGTGTCGGCTGCGGTGGACTTGGTGTCATTGTTGCGCGAGCAACTCGAGCAGCATTACGAAGTACGCGTGGGCGATGGGCGTCCGCCTGCGTCTTGGATTGAAGACTCCGAGGTCGGCAAACAGCTGCGCCGCTCGCAAGCGGGAGCTCCCGAAGAGTATGGACATGGCTACGGCAACCCTTGGGGCCACTACCCCTTGCGTGAGACCATCGCCCGACTGTTGGCCGACCGGGGCATTCAAAGCGACAGCCAACAGATATTGCTCACCCACGGCGCCAACCATGCACTGGATTTGATCATTCGCCACATGCTCGCACCAGGTGACAAGGTGCTGGTGGACTCACCCGGCTACTACCCTCTGTTTGGCAAGCTCAAACTCGCCGAAGTCGAGATGCTGGGCATCCCACGTCTGGCTGACGGACCCGACCTCGTGATCTTGCAAGAGACTCTGAAAAACGAGCGACCCCGGCTGTTTTTCACACAGTCGCTTGCGCATAACCCCACTGGCAGTTCGATCAGCTTGCCCAAGGCACACAAACTGCTGCAGTTAACCGCCGAGCACGGCTGCTTGGTGGTTGAAGACGATCCTTTTGCCGACTTGCATCCACCAAGTGCGCCGCGGCTGGCCGCCCTCGACCAGCTCGATCGCGTGATCTATGTGAGCAGCTTTTCCAAAACGCTTTCGGCGGGTCTGCGAGTAGGCTATGTGGCAGCTGCCCCGGGTTTGATTTCCGATCTGTGCGATCTCAAGATGCTCACGCTGGTCAGCACCTCCGACTTTGTCGAGCGCGTGGTTTGTCAGATGATTTCGGCCGGGCACTACCGCCGGCACATCAGTAAGCTCAAGAACCGCTTGCTGGAGTTGCACCCGATCGCGCTCAAGGCTCTTCAGAGAGTGGGCGCGCAGATTAAGGTCCCCGATCCCGGCGGTTACTACCTGTGGCTGGAACTGCCAGCAGGGACAGACGAGTTGGGCTTGATACGAAAAGCGGCGAACAACGGCATCTTCCTGGCACCAGGGGGCGTTTTCTACCCCAGTCGCACCGATCATCCACCGGCCCTACGGGTGAACGTCGCCTATGCCAATGACCCTCGCTTTTTAACATTCATGGAAAAAACCCTGCTGTGAGGAGTGTGCAGCTGGTTGTACTCGGCGCGGCACCCGGACGCACCTTTTTAAGTGCTCGCTTGGCTACCGTCTGCCCTATCCCAACCCTCTGGCTCCTTCCTAAGTCTGTAGCGGTAAACAAGGCTCGAACTCGCGACCTTAACCTTGGCAAGGTTGCGCTCTAACAACTGAGGTATTCCCGCAAAAAGCCTGCCTTTACTAAACGCAAGCCCGATTATGGAGGCGCGGGCCGGAGTCGAACCGACCTGGACGGATTTGCAATCGAGGGATACTCTTGGAAGCCTTATTTCATACGGGTTCCAGAGCGAAGATTGCACTGCTACGCAAGCGCTATGCGGTTTGAAACCGGAAGTTTTCAGTGTAACAGGGTGAAAAACCGGCTAGATCGCGCCCCATCCCGCGTTGCAAAGCGATCACATCAAACCTCTGGAAGCTCAGACCAATCGGTGGTGTAGTTCGGCGACTTGCGTTCTTGCCGCATCTGCCAATCCTTGTATGCCCCCTGCATGGAAACTTTGACTGTGCCGCGGCCAAAACGCTGGTTCAGCACATCCACTGCCTGCATCAGCCTACCGTTGCCAGGTGTGTCTTGTTCCAGAAGATCGCCCTGCCGCTGCGTCACTGGACTGATCTCGCTGAGCATGATTCCAGCCTTCTTGTACTGGTACTCCGGCTTGAACATGCGTTCGCACAGGGCACTGGCCCAGCGGTTGACCTCTAGGCTGTCGTTGGTCGGGTATGGCAGTGGCACCGCCAGACTAGGCATGTACTGCGGCAGGTCCTTGCGAAACCGGTTGGTCTGAAGGAGCACCTGTATCACCGAGGCGTGGCTGTTTTGCGCCCGCAGCTTGGTGCAGGCATTGGCCACGAAGGTCGACAGCGCATCCTGCAGGATTGGCAGTTCAGTGACCATGTTGCCGAACGAGCGGCTGGAGATGATCTGCTGGCGCTCGGGCTGTATTTCCTGCAACTCGATGCACGGTATCTCCTGGAGTTCGCGCTGGACCTTCTCCATGACCACGTCAAATTCGGCGCGTAGGGTCGGCGCATGCGCCTCTTTGAGGTCCTGCACGCAGCGGATGCCGTGGGGCTCTAGCCGCTTGGTGAGCTTGCGCCCGACACCCCAGACCTCCTCGACCGGGATACGCTGCAACAGACTGGTTTTCTGCTCCTCGCTCAGCGCGTTGTAGTTGAACACACCCTTGGATCGCGGATGCTTCTTGGCCACATGGTTGGCCAGCTTTGCCAGGGTCTTGGTCGGTCCGATGCCGACACATACTGGGATACCGGTCCACTGCCCTATCCTTGCCCGCATGGCGTAGCTCACCTCGCGCAGCTTAGGGATGCCAGTCAGATCGACAAAGCACTCATCGATGGAATACACCTCATGCCGGGGTGAGAACTCGCTCAGGATGCTCATCACCCGGTTGGACAGGTCGGCGTACAGCGCATAGTTGCTGCTCATGGCCAGGATGCCGTGCTCCTCGGCCAATGCCTTGCACTCGAACCAGGGCTGGCCCATCTTGATCCCGAGCACCTTCGCTTCGTTAGAACGGGAGACGACACAGCCGTCGTTGTTGGAGAGCACCACCATTGGCACCCGGGCCAGATCGGGCCGGAACACCCGTTCACAGGAAACGTAGAAGTTGTTGCAATCGACCAGCGCCAGCTGCTGTACCGAACGGCTCACGATTTACCTCAGAGCAGCTTGTGCAAGTTGCGCGTGACCACGCCCCAAATGATCAATTCCTGGCCGTCCTTGAGGACTATGGGTGGATAGATCGGGTTCTCGGCCACCAGCTTGACCTGCCCGCCCCGGCGGTAGAGACGCTTGACGGTGAATTCATTGTTGAGGACCGCCAGAACGATATGGCCATGCTTGGCGTCGATAGAGCGATCCACCAACAGCTCATCACCTTCGTAGATGCCAATGCCGGTCATCGAGTCACCTTGCACCCGAAAGATGAAGGTCGCCTCTTTGTTGCGGATCAGGTGTTCGTTGAGGTCAATGCGCTTGCGCGTGTGGTCGGCCGCAGGCGACGGAAAGCCAGCCGGCACCTTCCATTCGCACATCTCCAGGTACAGCTTGGTCTCGGGGACAAAGAGGGGTTGCGGGGTGGAAACGGCAGCGGCTTTCATCTCGCCGAATATACTGGATATATATCCAGCATTTCAAGTACAATGCTGCTCTAGTTTCGCGGTGCCGGCATCGCCCGCAACTGGGGCATGTGCGACCAGCTCATCAAAGCGGCCGCTTGCGCAGGATCGGCGCTGAGCCAGGCGTCATGTAACTCGGGGGTGATGATCACTGGGGTGCGCTTTTCGTCGCCCAGCTTGTGGAACTGATTCATGACCGAGTGCTCGTCGGCGTTAACCGTGAGCATGGAGAAGCTGACCACTAGCTCGCCTGAAGCCGGATCGGTCCAGCGGTCCCATAGACATGCAATCCCAAAGGGCTCACCCGATACCAGTTCAATCTTCCAGCGCACCGCCCTGCCCGATTCGTAACTGGGCTCGTAGAAGTTGTCCACCAGCACCAGGCCGTATTGCCGATGGCGCCAGGCCGCTCGGTAGCTCGGCTTCTCCGCTGCTGTCTCGCTGCGGGCGTTGTAGGTGTGGCGGCTGATCTTGTCGTCCTTGGCCCAGGAAGGGATCAAGCCGAAGCGGGCAAGGCCACAGGCGACGCGCCCGGTCTGGTGGCTCGTGACAACCACGGGAGCGGCAAAACCGGGGTAGGACTCATCGGGGTAATTGGCGGGCAGCTGTACCCCCAACTTTTCCTTGACCCACTCGGCGCGCTTGGTCGGCGTGAAGTTTGTGCACACGAGGGAAGTTTATCGCTGCCTTTGATAGGCACTGACTGCTCTCGGCCAGAAGCGGTCAATAGACCAAGCAGATATTTTTTGGTCAACAAGCGTAAAGCGACAATCTTTTCTAGAATGGGTTCAACCACGTGTCACCCATGTTAATCGGAGACCCAATGCTCAAGTTTTTTTATAACGCCGCGCCCAACCCCATGAAGGTCGCACTCTTGCTGGAGGAGCTGGGCTTGGCATACGAAGCCATACCGGTAGACACCCGCAAGGGCGAGCAATTCAAGCCCGAATTTTTGGCCGTCAACCCCAACGCCAAAGTACCTGCTGTTGTAGATGGCAACGTGACTGTTTTTGACAGCAATGCCATCCTATTATTTTTAGCAGACCGAGCAAAGCAATTTGTCGCTACCGATCTTCACAGCGCTGAACGAGCAGAAACTCTTTCATGGCTAATGTTCATCGCAACCGGCGTAGGCCCTTTTTCAGGGCAATCGGCTCACTTCCGTCATGTGGCTCCGGCACCCAACGAATATGCGCTCAATCGATATGACTTTGAAGCCAACCGGCACTGGGGCGTGATCGAGCAGCATTTGGCTCAGCATGAATTCATGGTTGGGGGTAAATACAGCATTGTGGACATGGCGTTTTGGGGCTGGGCCCGTTTGGTCCCGTTTGTATTAGGTACGGGAGACGCGACCTGGTCACACTATCCCAATGTGAAGCGCTTGCTAGATGTCATCAGCGCTAGGCAGGCGGCGCAACGAGCTGAGGCGCTGAAGAGCCGTCATGTCTTCAAGGCTGAACTTGACGCAGAAGCCCGAAAATTTCTCTACCCGCAAAATGAACGGCTGAAAAGCAACACGTAAAGAAAATTTACGCTAGGCTGGATGAACCCTTCAAGTTCGCTACACATGCCCGCTGGCTTGCTCGGGGCATAGATCTGAAATTACGCTTGCTCGCATTGACTTGGGCACATGGGGTGCAGCAGCTAACGGCATCGACTACAAGTCACCACCGCACTAAACTCTGACCAGCGGGGCGGCGATGATGCTATTCGCCGACTACTAACCTAAGGTCAGCAATAGCTGCGAAGCTGTCCACCATGCAGATGGACGGAGTTTCTTCAAAGGGTCGAGAAGAGCCGGTCAAGGTCGACTGTCTCAGTACAGCCAGTAGTTGTCGTTTACGCAGGCCGTGCTAATTTCCGCTCTAGGTGGCTTGTGGTAATCGGCCGTCAAGGCTGCGGCAATCATTCCGGCTATTCAAGAGGGAGAGGCTCATACGACCGCTATACGACCGCTATACGACCGATACCTGGCACTCAATGTGCCGCGCATGCGATGCACGCTTGAGAGAACATGAATAACCGGTTGGCGATGGCTGTATAGACACTCCCGACACATTTCGGTCATTCAGTCATGGGTAAAGCCTTCCTCAATGGAGTTGGGCTAACGGTCACTGAGCGATAAATGAAGCAAGGCCCTACACCTGCCGGAATGCTTGACCGCTCCATGAAATGCCTATTTTTTTGAGCAACATTTTGCGCAAAAGTCCGCGCACGTTGAAGTTGCTTCAGAACTTGTAGCTTGCCAACAGGAACGCACGAGGTTTTGGATCGTGGCCTTGTGTTGCGGTAGGAGCGCCACCTTTGGTCCTCCAAGCTAGAGTCATGTCAAAATTCCATTGCTGTTGGGCGTAGCGTAGACCAAAACCAGCACCTGCACGTTCTTGATCGGGGGAGGGGGAACTGATTTGGTCAGGTCGTGCATTGATCTTTATCTTGCCGTGATCGTAAAAAGCGTAAGGCAAGAATGGACCCGTTGCATAACGCAATTCCACCTGCGTCAACCAGCCCTCGTCACCAAAAGCTTCCCCAGATGGATAGGCTCGTACGCCGTATGCTCCTCCTAAACCCATGCCCTCAGAGCTATCCAGGTTCTTATTGGCTCTTTGCGTTGCCACTCGTACAACCAGTGACAGAGAGCCAGTTAGATTCTGAATCCGCGTTGCATCCAAGTGCAACTTGGTGAAGCTACCACGGCGAATTGAGTCTTCCTTGCTTAGGTCACCGTTTGTCCAAGTCACTATACCGTAGCTTAGCCCGTTCAGGCCGAAAACAGTATCGCGCCGATCAAAGGACAGCGCTAAGGGGGTTGAGGTAACTGAGTACGTTTCCGTACTGGCACCATTCGAGCGGCTGTTAAAGAGACGCTTGTCCAAGTAAGTTGCAGAAAAGTACACATTGGCAGCAGGACTGCGAAGCCACGGGTAGCTCATACCCACTGAGCTAATCTTGGCGTTACCGCTGTTACCTGCAAAGTCTTTCACCAGGTCGTAGTGGGTTTCGGAGTAGCCCAACATTCCACGCAAACCGTTAGGGGCAAGAGGCACGCTGTAATTGAGACCCATCTGCCACATTTTGGCGTCGGTATGAAAGGCCGAGACACTCAACCGGTCACCCATCAGGAAAGGACTGTTGAGGTTCGCCTGCACCCGAGCCTGCATTTCACCGCTGTAACGGCTACCGTGGTTGGTCAAGGTTGCTTCACCGTCATGCTTATTTTTACGGTCTAACATAGCCTGTACGTTTGCTGTACCTTCTTCTTGGCCAGGTTCAACCAAAACGGCAGCGTTAACCCCCGGCAGGTCACCCAACAGCAAAGCCGCACGCTCCAATTCATCCCCGCGGATCACTCGCCCCTTGACCAACTGGGCCAACCAAGGCTGGACCTCGTCCTTCCAACCTTCCTCGCTGCTCGTGGCCTGAATCTGCCCGTATTTACCTTCAACGATCACAATCCGTACGCGTCCATCGACCACCCTTTGCGCAGGTACAAGGGCCTGGGCAAATGGGTAGCCTGCTGCCTTGTAGGCAGCGGTCACGTGCCGTGTGAGCAGCATCACCTCAAAGAGGTCCATATCCGCAGGCATGCCCAAATCAGCAGGTGTTTGACTCGACTGTGCTATGTCCTCCAGAAATTGGCGTACCAAGCCTTGAAGTCGCTCTTTATCGAATTGGGTGTTACCTTCGAAGTCAAAGTTGTTAACTCTAAAACGCTGACCACCCGGCTCCACAATTGAGGGCAAGCTGCGTGCGACCTCGCGGACCACGCTTGGGCTGCTTGCACTGGGAGCCGTTGGTGCAGGCTGCAACTGACGCAGCGTCTGGCCTATATCAGGCGCTTGCTGCGCTAGCACTGGCAGTGCAACTGCACAAAAGCTAAGGAGAGAAATGCGTGGTAAGTGGGATTTTTGATTAGCAGTCATGTGAATGGGGGCCCGTGGACATAGTCAATTCTGTCAATTGAGATTTTCGGTTAGGGAATATGGGCTAGGTCAGCGAAATCTGAAAAAGGATGTTAGCGCCTTGCCTATAGATTGCACGGCCACCAGCACACGCTCACCAGTGGAAGCGTTGGGTGGTAACTGGCCCTTTGCTAACATGTTGCTGCGGTTGCTCGTCGCCTGATTGCGTTCTTGTGCAGAGGCGTTGGGGGGCGTGACGCCTTGGGCTACAAAGTTTTCCCGTACTTTAGAAGTTCGGTTGGATTCGCGCTCAAGGTCGTTAGCAAAACGCGGGTTGTTCTCAACTCCAACAGGGACGGGTGGCTTGATGCCTTGCGCAATCAATGCATCACGTTCGGCCTTGACCTTTAAAGCAGCTGCTCGTTCCTCTGGACTGACTTCTGGATTTGGCGTCTTACCCAAAGCAATGAAAAGCTTCCGTGCAGCCAACCGTTGCGCCTCTTCTTCCGGAGAAAGCTTGGCGAAGGGTGGAACCACTCCCGCGTTTATAAAACTCTTAATTCTGTCTTTTGCGCGTTGGAGCTCAAGTAACTCATCGGCTGTAGCAAACGGTGGTGCAATGCCCGCTTCGATGGATTGACGCCTGATGATTTCCTGTTCAGTTGCAGCCTTGCGTGCAAGTTCTCGCTCTTCTTCCGTAGCACCGAATGGCACAATGCCGCGCGCAATCAGGGCAGCGCGGTTTGATGACAATCTAACACCCTGGCTCTCACCCGTAGGAGATTGCGCTGCCCCAGCGATGGCGCCGAGCGCATATTGGAAGGTGGCTGAGTCTGAGGTGGCTGGAGGGAACGAATACAGCGCTTGGGAAATACTCAGGCCAGTGTTGAGAAGAACATCCCCTCCCAATTGGTCCAAGGAGCCAGACGTCTTGGCAACTGAGGTGTTGGTGGGGCGGCTGGCATTCCAAGCTTGGGCATCGCCAAACAAAGTGAGGGTACCAACACCCGTTGTTGTAAGGTTATAGGCCTGAGCGATGCCGGTGTTATCAGTACCACCCACCAGAGGTGCACGGATTTCACTCGCTCCACCAACATCGAAGGTCATCTTTCCATCTCGGACCAATACGGCATTGTCGTTGTAGTTACTGCCAGTACCGTCGTCGGTATTGATCAGCAGTTTTCCGTCCGTTCTAATCAGACCAAAACCTTCGGTGAATGCCACACCATAAGCACCAGCACCTGTTCCAGCCCGTCCGTTTATTGTTACGTCCCCACTTTTGGCAATGAAAGAACTGTACTTTTCCGCTACAACACCAGTACTGCCCACCCGTCCATATGAAGCGCCACCGACGCCGCCCGCTCCATTAACAGTTATGGTGCCTGTACCCGCCGTTGCGATGGATGATCCGTCCCACATCCAGACGCCAAGGTTCAAGGGTTCACTGGGAATCGCGGTTGTTGCGCTGCCTTGGCCGCGGATAATGACATTACCGCCCGTGGCACTCGAATTAGCACTTGTGCTGCTGAAATAACTGAGGGTCCCGCTGGTGGTTTTGACCGCGCCAGCATCTGACGTGGCATCAATCCATGACCGCCGAATGTTGACGCCAGTCCAGCCGTAGTTTTGTGCGACTGAACTTTGAGCAATGGCGAAGCCAGTAGCGGTAGCGTCGCCACCACCAATAGTGACATTTCCGCCATAGGTATTTATGGTAGCCCGGTCGATCAGGACATGCCCCGCTGCGCCGCCATAAGCACGGGCTGAGATCACCAGATTAAGTGGGCTACCAGCGCTGCCGGAAATACTTACAGGCACACCCGAGACAGGACTCGTTGTGGTGTTAATTCCAATTTCGATATTACGGTTGGCGAGCAACGTCAGCGTGGTTGCGCTTCCGCTGGTCTTGGATATGTCGTCTAAGATAAAAATATCACCTGCAGAGCCGCTAAAAGAACCGCAAGTCACCCCCGTGCAACTACCCGTATTGTTCGTATCAAGGGTTACATTGGTGGAGTTCAGCGCTGCAGAGAGCGTGGCTCCTGTAACCGTACCGCCAGAAGAAGATACTCGGATATTCACAGGATCAATCAGCCATTTACCGGTATGCCCGTCGGCCGACAGAGTGTTGACCTGAACACCATCCTGAATTGACGCGTGGGCCGCACTGGTTTCAATGAAACCACCGTCGCCGCCTTGCGGGGCGCTGGCATCCAAAATACCCGAAACAGTGATGCGGTCTTTATCCATACCTCCCATCAGGTAGATCTGACCTTTCTCACCTGTCGCTACGGTCTGCGCTCGTGTCGTGCCTGTGTGCTGGATAACGGTACGGGTCAGCGCTTCGGCAGCCTTGGCTGTGAGATAGACCAAGCCGCCATCAGCACGAACGGCGCCACCTTGGTCAATCAATGCCTCAAGTGCGCCTTCGTTAACCCGAACACGCACCGGACCTCCGAGGTCCAGTGTGACCTTACTGCCAGCGCCCAATAGGACTTGGCCTTGATCGGCTGAGATGCTGGCCCCTGATTCATTGACAATTTTTGCTGCAACCAGTGCAACTGTTCCCTTGTCGGCATTCAGGCTACCCTGGTTGACCACTGCATTCCGGCTTGTGCCCTCGAAAACGTAATTACCCGCCAGGAAGTCCTGATTGCTCAAGTTCAGCGTACTCGCTACAAGGCCGCCCACGTTGACCTGAGCCGTAGGTGTAAATAACACGCCATTAGGGTTGAGCAAGAACACCTGACCGTTGGCACGGATGGCGCCTTGAATCGTTGAGACATCCGCCCCCAACACACGGTTGAGCGCCACCGCGCTGCTGGAGGGTTGAACAAACTCAACGGTCTTGCCGGCCCCCACGCTGAAGCTCTGCCAATTGGTGACCAGCTTGGGGGTGGCTTGGTTGATGGTCATGGTGTTGCCGTTGACCGCAATCGAACCACTGCCGGCAGCGACAGAGCCCCCAGTCGGCAATTGCGCATGCACCAGCGATGACACCATGCCTGCCACGGCGAGGGTTGCGGTTCTGGCGAGGTGGCGGGATTTTTTACTTTTGCTTTTTTTTCTGGTAGAGCTACTCAGCTCTGAAACTGCTTGCATGGATTGAGTCGTTTCGTTCCAAACGACTTGGTAAACATGATTCATTGGAGCGTTATCCTGCAGCTTATGAGTTATTTACTCTTATTTAAAAGAGGAAACGACTCGTTTAAAACGATTAAAAAAAACACTATAAATATGAAACTTGATAAAATAGACGCTCTTAGAATTTCCAAAAAAGAAATTCTTGTCATACAAGCCTCACGCTTTCATGATCCCTTTTTCAAATCGGCCTGACAGCAATAACCAAGACCTTGATTTGCTCAGCTTGCGGCTTTTTGTGCGCTTGTGTGAAGATCGCAATTTGGTGAAGGTTGCACAGAAATTTGATCTGATGCCCTCGGCCATAAGCAAGCGTATGGCTCGCTTGGAGGGTCAGTTGGGCGGCCCGCCTCTTTTCAAACGGCTACGTCATGGGTTGGAGCCGACCTCGGTAGGTCAAGCCTTTTTGAAGCATGTTCATGGGGTGCTGGAGAGCTTGGACAAAGCCACCGACGAAATTCGCGGCTTCAGCACGGGCCATTACGGTCAGATTCGGATGTTGGCGCCTGAATCTACGATAGCCACATTCCTGCCAGAGGACTTGCGTGATTTTTTGAAGCAGCCAGCACACAGCAATCTGGCCTTGCATCTGCATGCGGACGGTGGTGACGATACCGTGCAGCAGCTCAATGAAGAGATCTACAACATAGGGATCATGTGGAATGTGCAGGACACGAGCAGCCTTACCTGCCTGCCTTACCGCAGTGATCTCCTGTGTGTGGTGGTTCCGCAGTCACATGCATTAGCCAAGCGTCACGCGGTCGCGATCATGGAGCTTCAAGAGTTCGACATCGTGGCCACACATTCGATTGCACGTGCGGATGCCCGTGTTCGACGCATGAAACCCAAAGGAGGCCTGCCCGCACTCCGCATCCGCTTGGTGATGCCCTCAATAATGAATGTTCTAGAGTCAATTCGCGCAGGTGTAGGTGTTGGCTTTGCTCCGCAGGATGCACAACACAAACTGCCAAACACGGAAGGACTGGTGTTTGTACCTCTGCAAGATGAATGGGCACGTCGGCACTTTGTGGTCTGCTACAGGGACAATGAACGGACTCCAGTTGCCGCCAAGAAATTAGCACATTTTTTGTCAAAAATGGGGCAGGCATAAGTATGGCCAGGATGTGCCGAGCGGCGCTTATCAGCCTGATCTTTGTGTTGTGCGGCAGCACTCTAGCCTGGGCGCAAAAGAAAAATTGGCCTACCCGTCCTGTGACGTTGATCGTGCCATTTGTCACAGGAGGCGCGTCAGACACCGTTGTCCGGTTGCTTGCGCCTGAGCTGTCTGCGGTCATTGGCCAGCCGGTGCTTGTCAAGAATTGGGCTGGTGCTGGCGGAGCGATTGCAGCGCGCCAACTTACCCGTTTGGTCCCCGATGGGCATGTGCTGATGTTCGCAGGCCTGAGTGAAACTGTACTGATCCCTTTAAGTCAAGCAACGACAGGCTATGCACCACAAGACCTGCAAGCAATATCCATAGTAGGCTCCACGCCATTAGTACTGGCCGCACGTACGGATTTTCCAGCGGATAGCATTGATTCTTGGGTTGAAATCGCACGCGCTAATCCTCGGAAATTTTCATACGGTAGCGCTGGTGTAGGTTCCTATGGCCACTTGATGCTGGAATCATTGGCGCATCGACTGGGAATAGAGATGCTCCATGTGCCTTATAAGGGCAGCGGCCAAATGCTCAACGATCTTGCCGGTGGTCAAATTGACCTCACATTGACAAGCCTGCCTTCAGCATTGCCCTACGCGCGCTCAGAAAAAATCAAGTTACTTGGCATATCTTCATTGACCCGCATGATGGAACTTGGCCAAACGCCAACCTTCCGTGAATCAATCGCTTTGGCGAATTCTCAGATTTCGATCTGGGGCGGCATCTTTGCACCTCAAGGCATACCAAGCGAGGTGGCTGCCAAAATCAACAGCGCGTTCACGCAGGTACTGCGCAACAGCAAAATTCAGGAAAATCTGATCAGGATAGGTTCGCAACCTGATCATCCAAGAAGCCCATCGGAGAGTCAGCTGTTTTTTGAGCAACAGATTCATCAATACAGTTCGCTGGCTAGCCCTTCGCGATGAATCAGCTGTTACTGCTTACATCTTCCGAATGACAAGGTCAATCAGTTACCTTTTCTTTGGCTCAACTTGGTCAGTCATTACGTTTCGATAATCAATCGCGAAGTACTCTGCTTCTGAAACCCCAATGATGGGTATGTATTACCGCTCGTGACCGAAATACTATTTCCATGAACGTCTGCTTCGCTTAATTCCAACGGCGGCAATGGGTCGGTTCCGGACGGTGCCTTCGTACGGCAGTCTCTGCTGGCGACCAACAGTAGCCATTGGGCATCCAGAGAAGCAGACAATTTTCTCTTTGGCCCTTTGCTGTAAGCAGAGGGCTTGGCACATCATCAATATTCGCCAACCCTGCCCGAAATTGCCGCTTCACATGCCCATGCAAGTCACGAGGTCTTCAACTAACTGCCGGCTATCGACTCTCAAAATTGCCACCAAATGAGGCTCCCTGCAAGATATATGTGTCTTTAAATCAACAAGTTACAAGTCTTTTGAGTTGACCAAGCCTCATCTGGAACTGTTGACTCGAGTTCGATTCAATCCCCATCCGGGTTCTCTCGCTTGCTCGAAAACGTAAGTTTCATCTAAGATTTTTCGATACTCAGTGCCGGGGCCAAAACATGCTCACTTCTCAGAGAGCGCACATCACGCAAGTCATGCAGGCTGTGGGCTTGGACCATCGGTCGTTGTCCACTGCAGTAACTGCGGATCTTGGCTTGCAGTTACCCAAAGACACCATCATTCGCGACTCGTGGACCCGTTGTGTCAGCGAACATCGGCTGGACCCAACGCGCATGCAGGAGGCGGTCATACTGCCCAATGCGCAGCTTCGCGAGCACCAGGATCAAATGGAGATATTTCTTCAGATCGCTCGTCATGGTCTGGAAGCGCTGTACAGGCAGGTTGCTGGCCTGGGTTATTGCGTGCTGCTGACGGATGCCCGCGGAGTCACCGTAGACTTTCTTGGCGATCTCGTTTTCGAGCCCAGCTTGCGAAAAGCAGGGCTCTACCTTGGTGCAGATTGGAGTGAGCACCATGCAGGCACATGTGGCGTGGGTACCTGTATTGCTACCGGGCAGGCATTGACGGTCCACCTGGATGATCACTTTGACGCGACCCACATTCCTTTGACCTGCACAGCCGCGCCAGTGTTTGACGACCAAGGGCGCATGAAGGCGGTTCTCGACATATCGGCGTTGAGTTCACCCACTGGCAAGGAAAGTCAACACCTCGCACTTCAGATGGTGAAGATGTATGCCGCCCATGTGGAAAACGCCAGTTTTTTGCAGCGGTTTCGTTCTCACTGGATATTGCGGCTCAGCAGCGCACCTGAATTCCTGGACGTGAATCCGGAGTACCTGCTGGCGCTTGATCAGTCCGGGTGCGTCGCGGGGCACAACCGACAAGCGCAGCTCTTGCTTGAGCGGACCACTGGTTTGGTCACCAGCACTTTGGCGGCTGGCAGTCTGATCGGTCGCCCGCTTTCATCCGTCATCAATCTGAACCCATCGGATCTGGGTCGATACATGGCGGGCATACCTGTTGATCAGCGTGCCGTGACGCTGCCGGGGTCCAAAGAGATGCTTTTCTTGCTCGCATCGCCTCCGCCCCGGCCAACCACATCTCGTTCGTTCGCAGTCCAAGCCGTTTCAGTGCCCGCGCCGTTGGCGGAATTGTCAGGTGGGGACCCTACGCTGGAGCGAATCACCGAACGCGCCGCACGCCTGGTCAATTCACCCATTAACATTTTGCTCACTGGTGAGACCGGCAGCGGCAAGGAATGTTTTGCACGTGCGCTTCACGAAAGCAGCGAACGTCGCAGACAACCCTTTGTGGCTGTGAATTGCGCGGCCATTCCGGAAACCCTGATCGAGAGCGAGCTGTTTGGGCATCTCCCAGGCAGTTTTTCAGGGGCGGGTACACGTGGCAAACGCGGGCTCATCCAAGAGGCTGACGGGGGCACGCTGTTCCTGGACGAAATTGGCGATATGCCTTTGCCATTGCAAGGACGACTCCTGCGGGTCTTGGCGGAACGCGAGGTTTTACCCATTGGTGCAACGCGTCCCATTTCTGTCAACCTTCGGGTGGTGGCTGCTACCCACTGCAACCTGGTTGCTGCCGTCAAAGCTGGTCAATTCAGGGACGATCTGTATTACCGTTTGAACGGCGTGCATTTCCATCTGCCGGCATTACGCGAACGAAAAGATTTGGAAGTGCTGATTCAAAAGCTGTGCGCTCGTGGAGAGTCGGCGGTACGGCTGAGCGATACAGCGCTCGAACTTCTTTTGATGCACGATTGGCCCGGCAACGTACGCGAGTTGTGCAACGTTCTTGATTGCGCCCGCGCACTCTGCGTCGATGGCGTGGTCACATTGGAGGACCTGCCTGAATATCTGGTGCAGCGCCCGCCGGGGCACCTGTCGAGTTTATGGACTCCTCCTGCAACAACCCTCCCCATTGCCTGCCTGGATGAAGCGGCTAGCCCACAAGAACCTGGAGCTCAGGAGACAAAAAAAGTTCTGACTTTCCAAACGGCTTCTTCGGACATGCAGGCAAACAAATCCGAAAAGCGGATGGATGCTGAACCGGTTGAAGTATTACGTGATGCTCTACGCCAGAGCGGCTGGAACATGAGCGCTGCGGCGCGGCGTCTTGGCGTTTCACGAATGACGCTGTACAGGCGCATGGAACGCCTTGGCCTGAGCTCTCCCAACAAGATGGATGGTCTTGTGGGCGACGGCGATTCATCAAACGAATAGTCTGTCACAGCAGGTTTGACACCTGTAACGCCTGGACGGACTTTTTCCAGATCACGAAGCTCAACAGTGACAAGTTTTCCTGTCCAAGTTGTCAAATACCAGCTGGCATGAGGCTTGCCTGTAGAGGTTGTCGCCCCAAGACGGGTGATATGACCAAAACAGGAGACTCAACAGATGACTGCACAGGAAAAAGCAACTGGATGGCTGTCCGAATTCGATGCCACCCTTCAACGAGGCGACACTGCTGGCGCTGCCAAACTCTTCATTCAGGATTGTTACTGGCGGGACCTCTTGTCCTTTACCTGGAATTTGAAAACTGCGGAGGGGCAGAATCAGATTCGCAAGATGCTTGACAGCACACTGGCCAATGTCAAACCCACAAACTGGAGAATCGATGGTGAGGCAACTGAAGCAGACGGCATCATCGAGGCGTGGTTCACATTTGAAACAGCAATCTCTCGTGGAAAAGGGCTGCTGCGTCTTAAAGAGGGCAAGGCCTGGACACTTTTGACCACAATGGTCGAGCTCAAGGGCCATGAGGAAGCCAAGGGTGAGACCCGACCAAAAGGTGTTGAGCACGGTCCGCACAAAGGCAGAAAAACTTGGCTGGAAAACCGCGAAGAAGAAGCGCGTACGCTGGGCTACACCAAGCAACCCCATGTGGTGATCATTGGCGGGGGGCAAGCGGGCATCATTTTGGGAGCGCGTCTTCGCAAGCTGGGCGTGCCGGCCATCATCATCGAGAAAAACGCCCGTGCTGGTGACAGCTGGCGCAACCGCTACAAGAGCTTGTGCCTGCACGATCCCGTTTGGTATGACCACCTGCCTTACATGCCTTTCCCGGAGGACTGGCCCGTGTTTGCCCCCAAGGACAAAGTGGGGGACTGGCTGGAGATGTACACCAAAGTGATGGAGCTCAACTACTGGAACTCCACCACCTGCAAAAAAGCGCAATACAACGAAGCACGCGGCGAATGGGAAATTACCGTTGAGCGCGAAGGTCGTGAAGTCACCCTCAAACCCAAAGAGCTGGTGGTAGCTCTGGGCGTCTCGGGATATCCGAATGTGCCCAAAATCGAGGGTGCGGACACTTTCCTTGGCGACCAATTTCACTCCAGCAAATTTCCTGGTGCAGAAAACTATCGCGGAAAGAAGGCCGTGGTGCTGGGGTCCAACAATTCAGCACACGACATCTGTGCAGCGCTTTGGGAAGAAGGTGTGGACACCACCATGATCCAGCGCAGCAGCACACACATTGCCCCCAGCGCATCGCTGATGGAATTGGCTCTGGGCGGCTTGTACAGCGAACAGGCCGTGAAGAACGGCATTGACTGCCATAAAGCCGATCTGATCTTTGCCAGTGTCCCCTACAAGATCATGCACACCTTCCACATTCCTGTGTACGAGGAAATGAAGAAGCGCGATGCAGATCTCTACTCCCGTCTGGAAAAAGCAGGCTTCTTGCTGGACTTTGGCGCCGACGGATCGGGTCTCTTCATGAAGTACCTGCGCCGAGGATCAGGCTACTACATCGATGTGGGTGCCAGCGAGTTGGTAGCCAATGGCAGTGTTCATCTCAAGAGTGGTGTGAATATCGCCAAGATCAAGCCCAAGAGCGTGGTCCTCACTGACGGCACCGAGCTGGAAGCGGACATCATCGTCTACGCGACTGGTTACGGCTCTATGAACCGCTGGCTTGGTGATCTGATTTCGCCGGATGTGGCTAACAAATTAGGCAAGGTTTGGGGTCTTGGGTCTGACACGCCTAAAGATCCAGGGCCATGGGAGGGTGAGCTACGAAACATGTGGAAGCCCACCCAAGTGCCTCATCTGTGGATACAGGGTGGAAATTTGCACCAGAACCGCCACTATTCGCAGTTCATGGCCTTGCAGCTCAAAGCACGTTACGAAGGTATTCCGACTCCTGTATACGAGCCAGCTCAGGTGCACCACCTCAGCTAAAAATTGAGGTGCTGATGGTTGAGATCAATCATCACGTGGGGTCAAATTTCTGATGGAGTTTGACCCTATTTCAATTTCTTAGTGTGGATATCGACTATGTGTGCATTCAAGGATACCTGTCCCACTGCTATCCCTCACATATTCTGGTCGATCGGTCTGCATTGGATACATCCGTCTGACGGCACTTGTATCGATTTCTATCTGGATTATTTTTTGCCCCAGCCAAGTAGCGCTGATCTTGCAGAAGGGCTCAGGCGCGGAGCTTGGTTTTCTGTGCTGACAAAGCGGTCATAAATTCAACGACGAACTTGCAGTCTTCGTCCTGCAAAACGCTCAAGTCACCTACTGCAACCGGGGCCACATAACTGCGAATGAGTTTCAGGCCGGCAATGCGTTCATCAATCTTGGCGAGCACTTCTCCAGCCAGCCGCTGCACCGCTTGCTCATCGAGGACGCCTTGATCGCGATCAGACAGCAACAGTGCAATTTCGGTCAGCGTGAGGCCGAGTTCCTTCAGATGCAGGATGACCCTGAGTCGATCCAGAGTGTCAGCGCCATATTGGCGATAGCCGGCTTCCGTACGGCCTTGTGGCGTAATCAGCCCTTCCTCTTCATACAGGCGTAATTGACCTCGGGTCACATTGGCTGCCTTGCACAAGGCGCTGGTCGTTTGCAAATTCCTGAAAGGGTTGGCAGCGGTGACGGTTTTCATGGTTGGTTGTAGGTGACCAGCTTGTAAGCGGATTGGTCATCCTAAACCCGGCACCAAGGTGCCAGGTCAAGGCCTTTCGATGGCCTTCATTGAATACGCCTAAACACTTGACCCGGCACCAAGGTGCCGCGTTTTTAATTCCTTCATCGATAACCAACGATGGAGATTGATCTTGAATGCAACCCCAACACTTCACAAGACCGTGCTCATCACAGGTGCGTCATCCGGCATCGGAAAAGCGCTCGCTCACCAGTTTGCGCGAGACGGCTATCAGCTCGTGCTGGCTGCCCGTAGCGTGGCCAAGATGCAGGCCTTGGCCGACGAGCTGCAGCGGCAATTCAAGGTTACTGTCACAGTCATAGGTACGGACTTGCAGACCCATGCTGGTGCAGCAGAGCTGCATGCCGATATCAAAGCACGAAGTATCGTGCTGAGTGCGCTGGTCAACAACGCTGGCTACGGCACGTTTGGTGAGTTCAAAGACTCCGCGCTGACATCCGAGCTGGCCATGATGCAGCTCAACATGAACACGGTCGTTGTATTGACCAAGCTATTCTTGCCCGATCTGTTGGCAACGAGCGGAAAAATTCTCAACACTGCCTCTACAGCAGCTTTCCAGCCGGGGCCTTATATGGCGGTGTACTGCGCCACCAAATCTTTCGTCCTCAGCTTCTCGGAGGCCATTGCCTCTGAGCTGGACGGTACAGGCGTCACCGTTACTGCGCTGTGTCCTGGCCCAACAACCTCGGGCTTTCAAGACAAGGCTGACCTTGGAAACTCTGGCCTGATCAAAGGCAAGAAACTGCCCACATCTGAAGAAGTTGCTGCTTTGGGCTACCGCGCCATGCAACGCGGACAGCGTGTCTACATCCCTGGTTTCGTCAATTGGGCCATGGCGCAAAGCATGCGCTTCACACCACGCAACCTGGCCACCAAGGTAGTCAAAATCATGCTGAAACCCGTCGACTAAGGCAACGTCATTATGAACGACATGAGTAGCTACTTCGTCGCAGAGAAGCGGGAGAGCGTGATTTTTATTCTCGTCGGCCTGCTGGCTATGGGTCTCAGCCTCTGGCTCAGGATGAATGGACACCGACTGAAATCCATGGCCTACCCGCTGGTGGTGATAGCGTTGATGCAGATCGTGGTGGGTGGCACCGTCTACCTTCGCACCGACGCGCAGTTGTCCACCTTAAGCGCGCAGTTGCATACAAACCCGTCGGCCCTCAAAGCCGAGGAGACTGCCCGGATGAAAACCGTCATGAAAAATTTTTCGATCTACAAAACGATCGAAATACTGCTGCTGATCACCGGGATTGGGATGATCGCCTTTCTACAGCGCTACGACGTTGCAGTTGGCATAGGCGTCGGGTTGGTATTGCAGTCGGCATTCACACTTGCGTTGGACTTATTTGCTGAGGCCAGAGGCGCTGATTACTTGTCGGCATTGCAAGGACTTGCAAACTGAGGTTTCCCAGAACCTCTTCTAACAGAGGGGTGGTCTTTGTTTCATGGACACTCTGCCACTGCTCGCAAGCAGTCGGTCATGCGCTGATACCGAATGATCACTCATGGCCGACAGGCGACATAGGCTACGCACTGATCGAAATTCCGATCTAACTGGGGATTTTTTGATGACTAGTCTGCATTAGGCGTCTAGCACTAAGCGAGTGGAGCGACAGCGTGAGACGCAGATCATCATTGACTTATTGGCCGCTTGCTCTTGCTTGGTCAAAATCCCGTCCAGATGTTCAACTTCCCCCTCCAGGACTTTCGTTTCACAAGCGCCGCAGATGCCCTCCTTGCAGCTGTGGCTCAAGTTGAAGCCCGAGGCCAGCAACGTGTCGAGCAAATTGGCGCCCGCAGGTACCAGGACATTCTGACGCGACTTTTTCAACTCCACCGTGTACGCACCGGCTTCGCCCGATGCGGGCGCGGCTGGAGCGGCGAACCGCTCGAGGTGCGCATGAGGCAAACCCAGGCGGGCGCACGCCGACTCAAACGCATCCAGCAGAGGCGCAGGCCCGCAGGCATAAAGATGGGTGAACTCCGGTGTGCCCGCCAACAGCGCGTCGAGTTCAGGCGGTCCGCCCTTTTCGTCGTCCCAATGCCAGTCCACACGGATGTGGGCATGCGTTGCAACGAGTTGCGTAATCTCGTCGACATAGGCCGCCTCACTGCGGCGACGGGCGCAATAGATCAGGCGCGCCGGGCGTCCCAGCTCCGCGAGCCTTTGCAGCATCGCGTACACCGGCGTGATGCCGATACCGCCCGCGATCAACACGCTGGCCGAAGCTTCTTCGTGTAATGCGAAGTGGTTGCGGGGCTGGCCAAGCGTGATCGCTTGGCCCACACGCAGCTGCTCATGGACATGGCGAGAACCACCGCGGCTGTTGCGGTCCTTGAGGACGGCGACCGTGTACTTGTCGCCTGAGCTCGGATGGACCAGCGAGTAGCTGCGCACTAGCGCTTCTGCCAGGTGCAGGTCGATGTGAGCGCCCGCCTGGGCCGGCAAAAAGGAATTTTCGGCATCGGCCGGGCGAAGCTCCAAGCTGATGATGTGTGGCGCCTCCAGGCGCATCTGATGGATGATCGCGACGACGGTGGGGTCAGACATGTTGGGAAGAACAGGGCAGCATCGGCTGCCGGATCACATGATGTGCAGGCCACCGTCCACCATCAAAGTGGTGCCGGTGATGAAAGAAGCTTCCTCGCTGGCCAGCCAGAGGATGGGTTTGGCAATTTCCTCGGGGCTGGCCCAGCGACCCAACAACGAGGTGTCTTTGCGCTCGGTCCTCAGTTGTTCGATCGATTTTCCGGCTTGCTGGGCGCGTCCCACGTGAAAGTCCGTGAGCGTTGAACCTGGGCAAACAGCATTCACGCGCACACCCTGCGCGGCTTCTTCGAAAGCCAGGGTGCGCGTGTAAGACAGTTGTGCGGCCTTCGTGGCGTCGTAAAGCGCCATCCCTTTGCGGCCCGTCACCGCGTAGCAAGAGGACACATTGACCACGCTGCCATGGCCGCTGGCACGCAGGTGCGGGAGTGCTGCCTGGCAATAGTTGGACATGCCTACCAGATTAACATTGACCATCGCTTGCCATTCGGCAGGGGTGACCGTCGCCGCCGCGGTGTAGTTGCGCATGGCAGCGTTGTTGACTAAGACGTCCAGCCCGCCAAACGCCTTGATCGCCAATTGTGCAGCTTCTTGGGCCGCGGCCGCGTTCGCGACATCGGCCGTGAAACTGGCCAGACGCGCCTGCGGGAATGCGGCAAGCAAGGAGGCGACGGTGGCCTCCAGTGCCGGCCCATTGGCATCCACAAGCATGACGGCTGCGCCCTCTTGGACAAAGCACTGGGCCGTTGCGGCACCGATGCCAGCCCCAGAGCCTGTGATGAGGGCAACTCGGCCGCCCAGTCGGTTTGAACCTGTGTTCACTCTGCTTTGGTTCCTGTGGCCTTAATGACGGCGCCCCAGCGCACGATTTCGGTCTTGATCCAGTCGCTGAATTGCTTTGGGCTGCTGGCGATGATTTCGAATTCCATTTCAAGCAAGCGCTTACGGATGTCCGGTTGATTCAGGATCTTGACGATCTCGCGGTTGTAGCGATCGATGATCGGGGTAGGTGTGCCGCCTGGAGCGAGGAAACCAATCCAGGAGGTGGCTTCGAAGTCTTTGTAGGTTTCGCTCAGGGTCGGGATCTCAGGCGTGCTGGCAAAGCGCTTTGTTCCCGTGGAAGCGATCAAGCGTAACCGACCTTCTTTGACAAATTGCTGCACGTTGCCTGGCACCAAGAAGGCCGCCTGAGTCGCACCACCGATCAGATCGGTGACCGCTGGGCCTGCGCCGCGGTAAGGGATGTGGGTCATGTGAAAGCCGGCGGCGGACTTGAGCATTTCCATCGTCAGGTGCGATGCGCTGCCCAGCGCGACCGATCCGTAGGAATACTTGGCGGGCGAGGCCTTGGCCTTGGCCACGAAATCGGCCACGCTGGTGATGCCGCTGCCGGGGTTCACAACCAGATACTGCGGGGACTTGACCGCTAGGGTGATGGGCGCCAAATCTTTCAGAGGGTCATAGGGCATCTTGTCGAACAGCCCCACATTGATCGCCAGCGGTCCGTTATAGCCCACCAAGAGTGTGTGGCCATCAGGGGCGGATTTGGCCACCTCATTGGCGCCGATGTTGCCGCCCGCACCGGGCTTGTTCTCAACTACCACCGCCTGACCAATGGCCTCCTGCAGTTTGGGCGCAATCAGCCGTGCGAGCACGTCGTTGGTGCTGCCTACGATCGGCACTACGATGCGCACCGGTTTGGTGGGCGCCCATTCTTGGGCTTGCGCGCCCGCAGATGAAAAGGTGCACAGCCCCGCGACGCCCAGCAGCAAGAGCCGTCGAACCATATGAACAATCATGTTGTCTCCTTCCGAGTGTTTTTCTTTGAACGCTGGCGAGCGCCTGTCGCTCACAGCGAATAGACAGGTTTGTCCAAACCATCAGCCAAATGGGTCTTGGCCCATTCGAGCGGGCTGGCCTCGCGGGGCAGCAGCACCCCAGCGGGGCGCACCCGTTGCTCGCTGGCGTCGAGCGCAGGAGGCTCGATGCCTTGGGCCAGGCCCGTGGCGGCCTCATGCAGCATGCGGCGCGCCATGACGATGGCTTTGTCCGTGGGCAGCAGTTGCTCGGCTTCGTGGTTCTGGATCGGCCCCATGCTTTCTTGCAAAGAGTAGTCTTGCGCCGAGAAGCCGAAGATGCCGCTGTAGGAGCGGTTCTCGCGCTGCGCGACCCGGTCCATCAGGTAGTCGTTGGAAGCATTGGCCTTGGGCACGAAACTGCCAGGTGCCTCATATTCCACATGGATGCCCTTGCCCGCCTGCATGGCTTCGCGCTCCTCGGCGGTTAAAGGGTGTTTCGGTTGCCAGTTGATGCTCCAGGCCCAGCAGTTATGGTCGTCGATGGGCACCCATGCGTGACCGCCCAAGGCATGTTCGCCGAACGGCGCGATCAAGGTGAACCACGGGAACAGCCATTGCGTGATGCGCCAGTAATAGCTGTCAGGTTCCCCGTTGCGGCGGCCAAACAGCGACAGGCCAAAGCTGTTCTTCTCGATCTCAAAGACAACGTTGCCATCGGCTTTGATGTAGTCCAGCGCTTTGACACCCTGGTGCATCGGATCGGAGTCGACTTCATAGCGGTGAACATAAGAGACGTGGGCGGTGTCAATGCCGCCTTCCATCGCTTGTAGGTAGTTGCAAGCCTGCACACGCTTGGAGACGAACACGTGGTCTGGCGGCAGCATGCACCACTCGAGTTCCGGCGGCGCGGGCATTTTGTCGGCCGGACCCATGTAGGCCCAGACAATGCCGCCCCGCTCGACGCAGGGGTAGCCCTTGATGTGCATGCGCGCGCATGACTGCGGCGATGAAGGCACGTCCACACATTTGCCATCTCCGTCGAATTTGACGCCGTGGTAAGCACAGCGGATGCCGTTTTCCTCATTGCGTCCGAAATACAGCGACACGCCGCGGTGCGAACAGAACTCGTCGATCAGACACGCGCGCCCCTCCGTGTTGCGAAAAGCCAGCAGCTTCTCCCCAAGTAACTGGACACGCACTTGAGGTCCATCGGGCTCGGCAATTTCGCTGGACATCAATGCCGGCACCCAATAACGGCGCATCAAGTTACCCATGGCGCTGCCAGGGCCCACACGAGTCAAGGTCTCAGACATTTCTTTGTTCATTTGTCCACTTCATTTATGTACGCCAGACGAAACAGATGTCCATTATTTGACCTTTTTAGAACTATGTCAAAGGAAATTCGTCCGCCTGATGGACAATCCATGGAATTGAGTCTCGAAGGAGTCAACATGAGCGAAAAAAAAGAAAAAGAAAATGTGAGGGCAGTGGACCGGGCGCTGGATATCCTGCTGGCGTTTCGCCCGGGCGAAAGCCGTGTGAGTGCCGGCGAGTTGTTGCGACGCGTAGACCTCAGCCGTCCGACTCTCTACAGGCTGTTACGCACTCTGGAGCAGAGAGGCTTTGTAGCTTCGACGGGAGAGCCTCAACGCTTCAGCCTCGGTCCTGCCATCGCGCAACTGTCACAAGCATGGAGCTCAGGCAACGACATCACCGAGGTTGCGCGTCCGGTGATGGAGCAATTGTGGGAAGACACAGGCGAAACGGTGGCGCTACTGATGCACAGTGGACGCGATCGTGTCTGCGTAGCAGAACTTCCCAGTCCGCAACCCCTGAGTTTTCGACGCGGCGTCGGACACCGGGAGAATGTGACGCTGGGTGCCAGCGGCCGCGCCATCATTGCGTTTGTCCCTAACCAGTCCACATATCTGTCCATGCTTCCTGCTGATCGTCAACAAGCCTACGAGGTTGAACTCAAGCGCATTCGCGCCGACGGTTATGCGGTGAGCCGTGAAGAGTTGATCGCGGGAGCCATCGCTATGGCTGCGCCCATCTTCATGGCCAGCCAGCAGGTAGTGGGCTCAATCGCGGTTTACGGTCCCAGCGTGCGTATTGGTGAAAAGCAAATCAGCCACATTTCCGAACTGCTACTGAAGGCCAGCACGCAAATTTCGCAATCTCTGGGGGCCTGAACGCTCTTGTACAGATCGTGTTTAATTTCTATTGCTTAATGAATGACCGTTTTTGGCCGATTACGGCCATTGCCTGACTAAGGCAGTGCCAGGTTATGTTTCTTGCAAGATGAAGGGTGGGCCATCGGACAATCAGATAGAGGGCCCCCTGCAACCGTACTACGTTTAACGTGGGGTTGAAGGCTTAAACCTCTACTCTGCCGACATGGCAGCCCCCCTCGCCACCTTGCCCAAGCGTTCGTATTCACTGCCGGCGAGCTTTGCGAGTGCATCTGGTGTAGAGCCCTCAGGCGTGAAACCACTCTTGATGAGTTTGGCCTTGACCTCGGGATCTGATAGCGCCTCATTGAATGCCTGGGATATCCGCTGGGTAATTTTCTGATCCATGCCTGCAGGTCCAAAAACACCAAACCACGGATCAACGCCATAGCCTTTCAGACCGGCTTCAGCCAGTGTGGGCACATCAGGCAAGGCAACTGAGCGTGCTTTTCCCGCAACCGCAAGCGCGCGCAGCTTGCCGGCTTGAATGTGCGGCAGACTGGCAGGAAGGTTGTCGAACATTACAGGCAGATGCCCTCCAAGCATGTCATTGATGCCGGGGCCACTGCCTTTGTAAGGAACATGGACCAGCTCTGTCCCGGTCATCTGCCCGAACATGGCGCCAGCAAGATGCATGGAGGTGCCTGCACCGGCCGTGCCATAGGTCAGCCCAGGATTGGCTTTGGCGTAGCCAATAAACTCCTGCACGTTTCGTGATGGCACTTTCTGGGGTGCCACGGTCAGCACGATCGTGGAGTAGCCAAGCATGCTGACGGCGGTGAAATCCTTGCGCGGATCAAATGCCATTTGCTTGTAAATGTGCGGGTTGAGCGCATTGGTCGATATGGCACCAAAACCAATGGTGTAGCCGTCTGCTGGTGCTTTAGCTACTGCATCCATGCCAATGTTCCCACCAGCACCAGGCCGGTTCTCGATCACGACAGGCTGGCCCAGCTTCTTGCCCACATATTCACCCGTGGTGCGAGCCACCAGGTCCGTGGTGCCGCCCGCCAGATAAGGCACGATGAACTTGATCGGCTTACTTGGCCAAACATCCTGGGCGAATGCTGCGGGAGAAAGGACCGACACAGTCAACATCAGTCCGAGGGTACGACGATCGACAGACAGTGCCATGAGCGAGTCCTTTACTAGATCCATAAAGATTCCATTGTGGCAAAGCTCGGTCAAACCTGGTTGATCGGGCTGTCGCGCGCGCGCACGAGAGATTTTAGTTATGTTTAATAACTACATCAAGAGTTGTGGGTTAGCAATAAAACGAAGGACCCACCGCGGTCTGACGTCAAAAGGCTCTAGGGATTTAGACCCCCTCCCCCTCACCGGGGGATCACGGGGTGTTTGGGGGCAGTTTCCGCCGCTGCAAGGGAAATTGCACCTATGCCATTTCGCTCAGCTTTGGATAAATACCCCCCCTTCCCCCCGTCTCCCCCCGGCGTAGAGGGGAAAGCGATGCCGGCTCAGGTGTCATCAGACTGTTCGATGTTCTGCAACAGCCAGAAGTTGGACTGGCGTCCGCCATCCACCTTCTTTGAAACCAGTTTCAAGCCGGCCGCGATGCGGTTCTTGTGCGCCCTCAACCACATCCCCACCTTAGCCGCGCTGGTAGTTTCGGAGCAGCCTGCATTCTCCAGAGCATCGCGCAGCGCATAGTTCGTCGAAGACCAGATCGCCAAATCGCTGGCGCGAAACTCGGGCGGGTTTGTCATGACCTTGGCCCTGGCAAACGTCTGTATGGTCAAGAAGACAACGGCGATCTCGCTGCTGCCATCATTGCCGTAATCAACCGCCGACACCGGATCCTCTTCCCCAAGCCATACAAGGGCTTCACGAACACTCCAAGACCAATCTTCAAAAGAATCGAGAGGCTGCAGATTCAATGGATACGGGTGCAGCGCATACGCGCGCAGCACAGTCAGCGCGGCGGTGATGTAACGGGCCCGGTTCTGTTTGATGTGGAGCGTCAGATTGGGATGGTCGAACTCGATCTGGCGGTCTTTCAGTGATTCCACCTGCAACTGCAACTCGCACACAATGGTGCGCCGGGCGTTGTCACTGGCCAAGGTGACGTTGTTACCGGTGAGTACCACCCGCGTGCGGTTGCGGAACTTGACCCGCTCGGACTCGCCCAGCTTGCGGTCGGCGTAATCGTCGGAGGTGACGAACTGAGAAAGCGCGGCATTTTTGATCACGGCGCCGTTGGGCAGGTTATCGAACACCACCACCGGGTCGCCAGCCAGCAGTACCGAGGTGAACACTTTTTTCAATTCCTCCTCGTTGTTGCCGGGCCAGGGATGCGTGGTGGCATGTCCATAGGCGATCAGGTTGGCGATCGAGGCCATCAGCGTCTTACCGGAACCGGCCATGCTGGCGGTGTAAAGCACCATCGGCGACTTGGGCAGCGTGGGCCTGGCCAGTGCTGTCAAAACGTCGGCCAGAAACACCGAGCGGGAGACATCACCTGCAAAGGGAAACTGTCTGACCAACTCAAGCAGATCGTCGAGCGCAGCGCGCGCCTGTCTCCAGTCCGGCTGGACCGGCTGCGGCGGGAAATCCAGATTGGGCGCGTAGTAAATCCCGGTCGTTTCATCGTAGCCCAGGGTGTCACGGATCGTGCCGTCCACCCGCAGGAATGGCGCATTGGCCATCACGGTCAGGGGTTTGAAGGTGTCATCGTCGGTGCCCAGCTCCAGCGCGGTGGCAATGCTCATCGGACAGTCCACCACCTTGTAGTCGTTGAGCCGGCGATCAAACCGCTTGAAGATGGCCACCTCGCTGAGTTCCCGCATGAGCCACTGGCGGTTGACCGGCACGACCACCGGCTGCGAGGCCAGACGCGAAAGCCCATCGTGCAACTCGGCCGCATGCCCGATTCGGACCAGCGAGCGGGCCCGCTTGAAGACATGCTGTTCCAGCAACTGCGCGCACTGTTTGAGGATGTTGGGTATCAGACCAGGATCGACAAAGATCGTGGGGCGCTCAATCACCGTTGCTATATCGGTCGATTGCACCACCACAGGACCGCATGGCCCCTCCTCCTCAGGATCCGGGTAGTCCACCTCCTCGTCGGCGTTACCATCATCCGGATCCATGAAGGAAAAGTCATCGTCTTCCAACACCGCCTGCGGAAATGGCAGGCGCGAGCGGTCGATGCGCTGGACATGCAAGCGGTATTGCGGGGGTGTGACGGCCAGACCTTGCTCGACCAGATGGCGGTAGAGATCACGGGCCTTGAAGTCGGCGCAGTGGCCGTGCTGGCACTTCATGGTCCAGCTGCCATCGGCGCGCACTTTGACGGCAGTGCCGTCGTCCACGCCCTTGGTGTGCAGGTGATGCTGAGGACATTGGATATCCCACCAGCCCGAGCTCTTTTGCTGCGCTGATTTCAGGAGTTCAGCCTCCTGCAGGGCTTCGATCAGAGGGTGCTCGCCTGAAAGCAGGGCTGTCGCTGCCGGCATGGCATGGATCGGGGGTACATGGTCCAGGTTGTGACCGAACCATCCGGCCACCTCCCAGGCCGAATAGGCCAACTCGGGTCGCCAGCTCACCAGGCGGTTTTGCCAGGGCTGACCCAATGCCAACTTGAGGTTTCGCCCCTGCGGCAGCTTGCACAGCCGTGTGATGCCCTTGGCCCCCTGATCGGTCATCAACTGGCCTTGCACGGGCGTGGCCAGCACCTGTTTGGTCAGAAAGTGAGCGAGAGAAACATCGCGCACCGGCTCGCTCAGGCGGTAAAACCACTGGTGATTGCCGGGCGAGGTCTCGATGATGGCAGTGGGATCACCAAAACCCAACGTGCGCGGATCGACCTGCACCTTGGTGCCGATGTCATCGAGCACCAGAAAGTGCAGTCCCTGGAAGAACTCGATCTGACGGCGGTACACGCCCTCCTCATCACGCTGAAACGAGGAGACGCAGGTGTAGTTCTGTCGCTGCGGATCCAGGTACAGGTCGCGTGAAAACTCGATCGGACCACCGACCCACATACCGGCCTTCGCCGCCTCGTTATCGGTATCGGGCGGAGTGGTGTTGGAGCAGACAAAGGCATCGTCCACATCCTCATCGAACATCACATCCAGGAAGTCGTCGTTGCTGACCGACTGCGCATGTGGCGACAGAGCACTGGTGCGAGGGGCCTGCAAGACGCCTTGAAGCCCGATATTTGAATTTTTGCTGATCATGAATGCATCCCTTTATTCATTGATGCCACGCCGGTCTTGGCCCGGCCGAAGACGTGACGAGGCATCAGTGCTGACCCTCGCTGTGGCCCTGTAGGGCAGCACGAATGCGCTGGACCGGTTCGTAATCGGGGTCGTTGGCCGCCGGGGTAGCCGCAGCCAGCGCAGGCCAGGCATCGATGAAGGCGTCCACGGCCAGCAGCAGCCGCGCGTTCTGCTCGAGCACCTGCTCCAGCAAAGGCCCAGGCAACTGCCCCTGCACGCGCAGGCATTCGTAAGGCGAGAGGCCCTGGTGCACGATGCGCCGGGGCTTGTCAAAGGCCGGGCAGGCGCTGCCCGGGAGCACCGGCCTGACCGGCAGGCAGCACAGCGCCTCGCCGGCTCCGAGCTGTCCCGTCGCGCATTCGAACGCCACCGCGCAGAAGCGCTCCACGTGGGCGAGCCAGAAGCGGTTGCGCACCAGCCGGATGGCGTCGGCGCGCCGCAGCGGCTGGCGATGCACCCGCAGGAAATTGTGGAAGGCCCATTTGCCCGGGCGCAGGCCCAGCTCGGGCCGGCGTTCGGTAAAAATGTTCCAGACCTGAATCCCGGTTTGCCACTCCGATGCGGTGGCGATGTGTTGTTGGACCAACATGACAGTTCTCCTGAGCGTTGCGTGGACGGTGGATGTGCTTGCGACACGGGGGCCACTGTAGGAACTGCGTTCGTGCGCCGGAAGTGCAACTGCACTGGCGCAGGAATCTGCACCGGAATCTGCACCGATCGGGCCTGGCGTTGGGGCGAAAAAAAGCCGTCGATCTCGACGGCATGAAAGGGAGTGACTCGGAGCGGAGAGGGGCGCGAGCGCCCTACCCGCGCTAGAGCTCGCTGCGCGGAATCAGGTCCTTGGCGCGAGCGAACTTGTCCTTGAGGTTGCGCACGCTCACGCCCGGGTAATCGACCATGTGCGGCGCGATCTGCTCGATGAGCTGCGCCTCCGAGCTGTATTCGCTGTGGGGCCGGTTGCCCAGCTCTCCCTTGATGAAGCGCAGCAGCGCCAGGATGATCGCCAGGTTGGCGTTGTCGGTCTTGGGCTGGACCGTTGCATAGCGCCGAGGCTGATCCACCAGCTGCAGCCCCTGGGCGATCGCAGAAAAATCCGGTGCCTGGTGGGCGGGCCAGCCATAGCTCTCACCGCCACTGTCCCGAAAACTCTCCTCGTCGAAGAAGGCGCCATCGAGGTCGCTGCCGTCGGCGTTGAGGCTGGCGGCGTAGGCATTGGCCAGCAGTTCCAGCGCCCGCAGTGCTTCGGGGCTAGAGGCCTCGAAATGCCGGAAGCGGCCGTAGCGGTCCCAGCTGAAGATCCCCGTCTGCTCGATGGCACTGGCGAGCGTGCCATGCGCCAGCTGGCGCTGGTACAGCAGCTGCGCCAGGCTCATAAACGAGCCAGCGGGTGCAGGCGCTGGCGTGGTCACCGCCGCTGCTGGCGCTGTGCTGCGAGATGACGGAGGTGGGGCAGGTTTCTTAGGCGGCATGTTTCCAGGCTTGTTCTTGGGCTTTGCGCAGTGCCTCGGTTTCCAGGTGACCGTAGCGGCGGGCCAGCACCGCCGGGTCGTGCCCCAGCACCTGCGCGGCCACCCCCAGCGTAACACCGGCGCGCAGCAAACTGGCGGCGGCGGCATGACGCAGGTCATGCTGGTGCAAATCCGGGCGGCCAATCGCCTGGGTCAGCAGCCCCCAGTTGCGCTTGTAGTCCACCGGCTGGCCCGGCACCCGGCCCTCGAACACCAGCTTGTCGGGCCGCAGGGTCTTGATGCGGCGGCGGAGCAGCTCGGCGGTCTCCGGACGAAAGTGCAGGATGCGCGGCACGCCGGTCTTGGTGTCCGGGCAGGTGATGGTGCCCTTGTCGAGGTCGAAGTCGGCGCCCAGGCGCTCGAGCAGCTCCGACTTGCGCGCGCCGGTGTCGATCAGCAGGTGCACGTAGACACCGAAACGCACATCGCGCGTGGTCAGGCTTCCCGCGCGCAGGTTGGCGATGTCCTGGGCGCTGACCTCGACGCGGCGGATGCCCTCGTTGTAGCGCGAGACCCCGAGTGTCGGGCTGCGAAAGCCTTTGGGCGTGAGGCGCTGGCGTTTGGCCCACTTGTAGCAGGTGCCAATGGCCGAGAGGTCGCGGTTGACGGTGCCGGCCTTGTAGCCCGCCTTGAGCATGGCGGCGGCGGCATTTTCCAGCAGCTCGCTGGAGATGTCCCAGGCGGGAATCTGCCCGAAGGCGTCGATCCACTTCTTGAGGCGCCAGTCGTAGTCATTGGCGCTGGACAGGTTGAAGCCCAGCACCAGCTCCTTGAACGTCAAGGGCGCGGCCTGGTGTTGTTCGGCAGCCGCCACGGCGGCGGCCAGGTCGAGTTTGGGGCGCATATCGATCTCCACATGGTCACTGTCGAAACAGTGGTTGAAAACCGTCGCAAGCACACGCCCGTCACGTAGCAGAAATGATAAAGGGAACAACGACTTACGTCGAGTTCCCTTCAAGTTTTGGTGGGTGATGCAGGGTTTGAACCTGCGACCCCTGCCGTGTGAAGGCAGTGCTCTACCGCTGAGCTAATCACCCGTCACTGCATCGCAGCGAAGACTGATATTATGCCACAGTTTTTCAAGCAGCCTGCCCACTGCTGGGCAGATGCCGCCACACGGCCTTGCCGCCGCTGGCCTTGTCGAGCTGAGCCAAAACCTCTTCATGCGCGGTCAGTTCCTGCTCATTGGC